>JABXNS010000030.1_pt1 | contig 81652 bp, 79 predicted proteins | sample 7301101 | NCBI WGS metagenome assembly JABXNS01 (sample SAMN14449646, study PRJNA615230) | soil metagenome | isolation source: soil from bare, unvegetated metal-rich iron-sulfur acidic spring small-cell... | place: Canada: Paint Pots Mound, Kootenay National Park, BC | collected 2017-05-25 | reverse complement strand
CGGCCACGACGACAGTGCGCTTTGCCGAAAACGCTCGATTGCAGATCCCCTGACCTTGGGGCAGCCGCGCGCTGGCGGGCTTTCCGCCGAAAGGGCCGAGCACCAACCCATCCGGCGCGGGGAGATAGAACCCCGCCCATTTGATTGCCGGCAGCTCCGCGTAGACGAACGCCGCAAAGTTGGCGGCGTTGGCAATAAAGTCGCGCTCGTCTTCGAGTAGGGCGCGCACCTGGCGCCGCAGCAACTCGTAATCCACCGCTTGCACGTGGCGCTCTTTTGGCGCCCGCGATCGAAGCCCTCGGCACGGGGCTACCCAGGGCCGGCGCGCAGGCGGGGGTAAGGAGCGGTGGGCGCGCGCCCGTAGCTCAATTGGATAGAGCAAGGCACTCCTAAGGCCGAGGTTGGCGGTTCAATTCCGTCCGGGCGCACCACCTCATCGCTTGCTTGCCGGACCCCCTCCCCCGGTGCTATAATCAGCCCCTGAACGGACTTGCGGGTCCGTTTATTTAATGTGGCTCGTCGGTCCAGAGGCTTGTAAGTGGCGAAAAAAGAGAACCGCGTGATGGTCGTTATGGCGTGCACCGAGTGCAAGCGGCGGAACTATAACACGCAAAAGAACAAACAAAAAACGACCGAACGGCTCGAGTTGAGCAAGTACTGTCGCTTTTGCCGCTGCCACAAGCCGCATAAGGAGACCAAGTAGGCGGAGGGCGGTAGCTCAATTGGTAGAGTTGCGGTCTCCAAAACCGTCGGTTGCAGGTTCGAGTCCTGTCCGCCCTGCCAATTTTTAAAGATCAACTATCATGAGTAAAGTACAAACGACCACATCGTCTAACCGGCCAAATCCGCGCGAATTCGTTCGCGGGGTTTGGCTCGAGCTTCGCCGCGTCACTTGGCCGACGCGCGAAGAGTGGATCTCCGCAACGGTGCTGACCGTCGTACTCGTCGTCACAGTCGGATTGTACACGTACGGCTGCGATTGGATCTTCGCACAAATTTTCTCGCTCATTCACCCGCCGGTAACGTCATGATCGAATTTCCCAGTCACGAATCGGAAGCGGAAGCACTTTCGGAAGCATCCGGCGTGCAAGATACGCCCGAACAAGCCTTCGAAGCCTCCGAGGACGCGCGACCTCAGAACATCCAAGACGAGAGCGCGCAAACCGAAAGTCCGCAAAGCGAAAGTTTGCAAAGCAACGGCGCCATAAGCCTGGAGCCGGCCGAAACGGACGAGGACTCCGGCGACTCGTTCGCCGAGCTCGAATCATCCGAAACTGAAGTCGCGCAGATCGGGTCTGCCGAGGCTCCCGCTGCTGAAGGTCCGGGAGCTGCTGAAGCCGTTGAAGCTCTGCCAAGCGACGGCGAGGCCAAACCCAAAGGCAAGGACAGTCGCAAGAACTGGTTTGTGATCCACACGTATTCGGGCTACGAGAACAAGGTGAAAGCCAATCTCGAGCGGCGTATCCATTCGATGAACATGCAGGACAAGATCTTCCGCGTGCTCGTGCCGATGGAAGACGAAGTCGAGTTCAAAGACGGCAAGCGCAAGATCACACCGAAGAAAGTTTTCCCGGGCTACGTGCTCGTCGAGATGGACATGGACGACCAGTCCTGGTACGTCGTGCGCAACACGTCGGGTGTAACGGGATTTGTCGGCAGTCCCGGCGCCGGCGAGAAGCCCGTGCCGCTGCAAGACAAAGAAGTCAAAACGATCCTCAAGCAGATGGGCATCGAAACGCCCAAGCTCAAGATCGACTTCAAGAAAGGCGACCGCGTCAAGGTTACGTCGGGGCCGTTCTTCGACTTCACCGGGCTCATCGACGAGATTCAGCCGGAGAAGGAAAAAGTTCGCGCTCTCATCTCCATCTTCGGCCGCGAAACGCCGGTCGAACTCGAGTTCTATCAGATTGAGAAAGTTTGATGAAGCCCTACGTCGGAACCGTTTCGATCAAAGTCAAGGATCAAGACCGCGCCAAGGCGTTCTTTATGGACAACTTCGGCTGGGTCTGCACGGCCGACGTAACGATGGGAGACTACCGCTGGGTGACCGTTTCTCCGAGTGAGTCAGGCCAAACGAACATCCACCTTTCAAAAGACGACGGCGCCGGCGAGTCGACGAACATCATGATCGAGTGCGACGACGTCGTAAGTACGGCGGGAGCGCTGAAAGCCAAAGGCGTCGAGATTACACAGGCGCCGATCACCGAATCCTGGGGCGGCACGGCGTCGTTCAAGGACTCCGAAGGCAACGAGTTCAGACTCCACAACGCCGCAAAATAAAGTTTTTCGCGCGAGATGACCCCGCTCGCGTGGACGAGTTGCCGTTTGTGGCTGGGCGAAGCCCAGTCCTGAGCGAGCGGAGCGAGTCGAAGGGGGAAGTCTAACTGGCTGGACCGTTAGGTCCAGTCCTGAGCTAGGGCTCGAACAAGAGCCCCGTGACGAAGGGACGACAACATGGCAAAAAAAGTTGTGGGCAAAATCGGCCTGCAGATTCCGGCCGGGAAGGCCACTCCGGCGCCGCCGATCGGTCCGGCGCTCGGTCCATACAGCTTGAACATCATGGACTTCTGCAAGCAGTACAACGAACGTACCGCCTCGCAGTCGGGCATGATCATTCCGGTCGAGATCACCGTCTTCGAAGATCGGACGTTTACGTTCATCACGAAGACGCCGCCAGCGTCCTTCCTCATTAAACAAGCCGCGAAGATCGAATCCGGCTCGAAAGAGCCCAATCGTGACAAGGTCGGCAAGATCTCACAAGCGCAAGTCGAGCAGATTGCGAAAACGAAGATGCCCGACCTCAACGCTAACGACATCGACATGGCCAAGCGGATCATCGCGGGCACGGCGCGTTCGATGGGCGTGGAGGTTGAAGGCTGATGGCGCGCACACACGGCAAACGTTTCCGCAATCTCGCGAAGTCCTATAACCCCGCCGAAGCGTTAGATACCGTCCAGGCCGTTTCGCTTGTGAAGAAAAACGCGAACGCGAAGTTCGACGAGACGATCGAAGCGCACATCCGCCTCGGTGTCGATCCGAAGAAGAGCGAACAAAACGTGCGCGGCACGGTTTTGCTTCCGCACGGAACGGGACGCGCCGTTCGCGTCGTCGCTTTCGCCAAAGGCGACAAAGCCAAAGAGGCTGAAGCCGCGGGCGCGGATTTCGTGGGCGAGCAGGACCTGATCGACAAAATAAAAGGCGGCTTCGCCGAGTTCGACGTTGCCGTTGCGACGCCGGACATGATGGGCCCGGTCGGTTCGCAGCTCGGACGCATCCTCGCGCAAAAGATGCCCAATCCGAAAGCCGGCACGGTTTCGCCGAACATCGGCGCGGCGGTGCGCGACATCAAAGCCGGCAAGGTGGAGTACCGTTTGGACAAAGCGTCCATCGTGCACACGATCGTCGGCAAAGCCAGCTTCGCCGAAAATCAGCTGGCCGAGAACGTGACGACGCTGCTCGACGCGATCATCCGCGCCAAGCCGGCTGCTTCGAAGGGAACCTACTTGCGCAGCATTACGCTGACCAGCACGATGGGCCCCGGCGTAAAAGTCGATCCGAACAAAGTTCGAACGACGACCGCCTAGCCCGATCTAGACGAGCGAGACTTTTCCCGACGCGAGGTCGTAGACGGCACCTACGAATTCGACGCCTTTTGCCGCGATGATCGGATCGGCTTTGAGCTTCGCGACGTTGGCGTGCACGTTGGCGACGGTCGCGTTGTGCACCCAATCCCCGGCGCTATGCTGCGTCGCTTTTGCGGACGGAGCGATCGCCGCGGCGAGTCCTTGAATGTGCCCCGGAAATGTCGTGCCCTTGCCGACGAATTCGGTTGCGGCCTTCACCGCGCCGCAAGACGAATGACCGAGCACCATAACGAGCGACGACTTGAGAACGGCGACGGCGTACTCGAGTGAGCCGATACCGCCCGGGTCGGCGAAATTTCCCGCGACCCGCACGACAAAAATGTCGCCCGGCTCGTGATCGAATACGGTTTCGACCGGAACCCGCGAGTCCGAACAGCCCAACACTGCTGCAAAGGGCGCCTGACCGTTGGCGAGCTGCGCGCGCTTGACCGTCGCCGGCAAGCACGCAGGAGTCCCGGCCACGAAACGGGCGTTGCCCTTCATGAGGGCTTTCAGGGCATCCGAGGCGGTCATCGAGGCTTGTTCGTTCGCTGCGCGGGCGGGAGATTCCGCAGCGGTGATTGCCACCGCGGCGGCGGACGAGAGCAAAAAGGACCGGCGGTTTGTCTTCATGGACACTTGCTTGGCCCATGGCTCCGCGAGGCCCTTGCGCCCGGCTGCCATCCTCTGTTATGATGGCCGACGGCTCCGAAGACCGCACCTGGGTTCGCCCTTAATTTGGTGCAGAGGACGCTCTCGAAGATTCGCATCGCGCAATGGCGGTGCTTTCTGCAGGCGCTCTCCGGACGGATGGAGCGCCGTTTTTGTTTTTGAGGACCGATGCCGACAGCAAAAAAAGAAGCCGCGATCGCCGAACTCCAGCGCAAACTTTCGGGATCGACGAATCTCTTTCTCACCGATTATACGGGTTTGACCGTCGAGCAGATCACGCGCTTGCGCGGCGAGCTGCGCAAGGACGGCAGCTCTTATTCGGTCGTGAAAAACACGCTGTTCTCGATTGCCGCTGCAGATCTCGCCAAGAAGCTCGAGCAGTATCTCGCCGGTCCGACGGGCGTGGTTTTTGCCGGCGAAGATCCGGTTGCGCCGGCCAAAGCGCTGAAAACATTTTCGGACGACGTGAAAGCGATCGGCATCAAAGCGGCTTACATCGAAGGCCGCATCGTCGACGCAAAAGAGGTCCTGGTCCTCGCGTCGCTCCCGTCCAAGCTGGAACTCATGGCGAAACTCGTCGGTTCGCTCGCCTCGCCGATGCGCGGCTTGGTAACAGTCCTTTCGGGAAATCAAAGCGGACTCGTCCGCGTGCTCAATGCTATCCGCGAGCAAAAAGCCGCGGCTACGAACGCTTAAAGGAGAATCACACCTATCATGGCAGTCGCCGAAATTATCGAAACTATTGATAAACTTACCGTGCTCGAGCTCGCCGATCTCGTCAAGCAGCTCGAAGAGAAATACGGCGTGTCGGCCGCGGCTCCGGTTGCCATGATGGCCGCCGGCGGCGGTGCCGCCGCAGCCGCTCCCGCAGCTGAAAAAACCGAGTTCGACGTCATTCTGACCGAGGCCGGACCTGAGAAGATCAAAGTCATTAAAGCCGTTCGCGAGCTGACGAGCCTCGGATTGACCGAAGCCAAGACCTTCGTGGAGAGCGCGCCCAAACCGGTGAAGGAAGGCGTTGCTAAAGACGAAGCCGAGGCCGTGAAAAAGAAACTCGAAGAGGCCGGCGCAAAGGTCGAAATTAAGTAGGGGCCAAGCGAGGCCGAAGAAAAGGGGGGAGGAGCGTTAAACGCTCCTCCCTTTTTATTTATGAAAGGCGATTTGCATGCCTAAACTTTTCACCGCCGCAGCAGCAGTCTTCCTGGTGACGGCAACTGCCGCGCTTGCGGCGACGGCTCCGACGATCGTGATCTCCGGGCAAGAGCATTGGAATCTGGGGACCGGGATGATGAAGGGCACTCAAGTCGCGGTACTGGCCGGGAACCCAATGAAAGCCGGCTTGTACATCGTTCGCGTTAAAATTCCGGCGGGCACTGTATTCGGCTCGCATTACCACAACGAGACCGAAGACGTATCCGTCGTTTCGGGCACGCTCTGGGTCGGCCTGGGGGATAAGGTGAACAAGTCCGCGATGAGACCGCTGACTGCCGGTTCATTCGTCGAGGTGCCCGCAAAACTGCATCACTACGCCATGACCAAAACCGCGACCGTCATCGACATAACCGGAATCGGACCCGAGACAATGATGGCAGTTAAACCCTAAATGGATCCAGCCGCGCCCGGCCCGCCGCAGCCCTCGGTCTGGAATCAGCTAGCGATCTATATCGTGATCGCCGGCGTCGTATTGTTCCGCTATTCGCGGCCGATGAAGATGAGCATCATACGGCTGTTCATCACGCCCTTCGTGTTTTTCGCTATGACGGTGATGGCGATCTGGTCCTCAGAGATCATCAATCCGGCTCCGGCGGTTTGGATAGCAGCCGCGGTCGTCATCGGCGTGGCTCTAGGCGTTCCACTCGGCATCGCCATGTCTTCGCACCGCATCGTCCGCCGTAGCGAGAAGCCCCACGTGATGTACGTGGAACCTTCCTGGATTACGGCGGTAATCTGGATCGGCGCATTCATTCTGCGCGCCGCGCTCCGGCTGCTGATGCCGCCGGGAATGATGGCAACGGTGGCCGGTGACGGACTCGTGGTCTTCGGTATTGCGGCGATTTTGGCGTCGTACTGGGTGATTTATCGCAAGTTCCGCGCGCTCGACGAAGCGCCGGCGCAAGCGACATAGGAGAAAGAGATGGGACAAGTGCAAGGCCGCCCGCGCTCGTACGGCATTTGGATCGTGCTGGCGATCGTCGTTATCATCTTGATCGCGATCGGATCGACCTACAACAGTTTGGTGACGATGGACCAATCGGTACAGTCGCAATGGGCCCAGGTGCAAAATCAGTACCAGCGCCGCGCCGACCTCGTGCCGAATCTCGTCGCGACCGTCAAGGGCGCCGCGAATTTCGAGAAAAGCACGTACATCGCTGTCGCACAGGCGCGCGCGAGCGTTGGACAATTGTCGCCGCAAGCAGTCGCGAATGCCGCCAACGATCCAAAAATAATGGCACAATTCTCGCAAGCGCAGAATAATTTGGGATCGGCTCTTTCGCGCCTTTTGGTGACCGTTGAAAATTATCCGCAACTGAAAGCCACCGAAAATTTCCAGACGTTGCAGTCGCAACTCGAAGGCACCGAAAACCGCATCTCGGTCGAACGCCGCCGTTACAACGAACTGGCCCAAGCGTTCAACACGAAGCGCAACACGTTTCCGACCGTGATGATTGCCGGGATATTCGGCTCGCGCTTTAACGACAAGGCATACTTTCAGGCGGCCACCGGCGCCGAGAAAGCGCCGCAAGTCAACTTCCCGTGAAGCCCATAGACGGCGGACGCGTTCACGCTGCCATCCGGTCGGCGGAAGCGGAAAGCACTGGACGCGTTGCCGTTCGCATCTTGCCGCATGACACACCCAATGCGCTGCAGGCGGCGCGCGAAAGTTTACATCAAGCAGAGTTGCACAAACATCCGCATCGCAATGCGGTGATTTTCCTGGTCGCTCCGAAATCGCGGAGGTTCGCCGTGTACGGCGACGATGCGATCCATCAGCGGGTCGGCGAGAAGTTCTGGAACGACGTTGTTGAGGAGATGACGCCGCACTTCAAACGCGGTGACATGACCGGCGCGCTCGAGCACGGCATATCGCGTGCCGGCGAGCAGCTCCGCTTGCATTTTCCGAAGGCCGGCACCCAATGATTGCGTCGCTGGTTTTGGCCGCCGTGCTTACCGCTCCTCCACGCCCCACCGAGTATGTTACGGACAACGCGAGCGCGCTGAGCAGTACGACGGTCCAGAATCTCGATTCAGAACTGCTGCGCTACGAAAAGGCGACGGGCCATCGCGTCATCGTTTGGATCGGGCAGACGACGGGCGACGTTCCGCTCGAAGATTGGACGATCAAAGCGGCGGAAACGTGGAAGATTGGGCGCGCGGGAAAAGATGACGGCGCGATTCTCTTCCTATTCATGCAAGACCGGAAGATTCGGATCGAAGTGGGCTACGGGCTCGAGGGATCGCTGACCGACGCGGACTCCAGTCGAATCATCAATGACACTATTCGTCCGAAAATGCGTGCGGGCGACACCGACGGCGCGGTGCAAGCCGGCGTCGATCGCATGCTGCTCACGATTACGCCGTCCTTCCAGAATCAAATCGGCCACGAGGTAGCTGCCGAAGCAAGTAGCAGTTCCAGCGAAAATTCCCCGGCCGGCATCATCGGCTCGATAGCCGTCTTCATCCTGGTCTTCGGACTGATCATCTTTCTTGCGCGAAAGCAGCGTGGCGGCCCCGGCAACGCTGGACTGTGGTTCTTAACCGGCGCACTAAGCAGCGGCGGATGGGGTAGCAGCGGCGGCGGTGGTTTTGGCGGCGGCCTAGGAGGCGGCGGATTCGGCGGAGGCTTTGGGGGCGGGGGCGCTTCCGGCGGCTGGTAGGTACTGCTAGCAGTACTTCCAGGTTGCCGCGCACTTGCGTTTGCTTTTCGCACTAACCGGCGCGATGTGCGTGATGCCCGAGCGTGTCGCCGTAACCGATGACCCGGTCTGCCGGCGAGGAACGCCGCAGCCGCCTTTGTACTGGTCGTAGAGCCCGCCGTAGCTGAGCGGCGTGGCGCAGGCGATTTGCTGATTATATCGACCGAATAGCCCCGGGCTGCCCGCGAACTCGTTTTGCAAAGCCGCGATTCTGTGAGCGTCGCTGGGGTGGTCGGAAATGAATTCCGGCGGGTTCGATACGTTCGCGGTCTGAAAAGCTTGCATCAGCCAAATCAGTCCGTACGGCGTCAGGCCGGCTTGCGCACACGTGATCGCGCCCTTGTTGTCGGCATTTTCCTCGACTTGGCGCGAGAAGTGCAGCGCTTCCAGATTCGCCGCAATGTTGATGACGGCATTCGCTAGTCCGCTCGCACCGCGGCCGAGCAGCAGTTCGGCTAGCGTGCCGTACAGGCTCAAGCGTTGATCTTTTTGGTAGAGAGTTAGCACGTCGTGATGGATGTCGTGCGACGTCTCGTGGCAGAGGACGCCCGCGAGCTCTTCCTTATTCTTAACGAACCGCATCATCGCAGTCGTCACATAGACGTTGCCGCCCGGAACCGCGAACGCGTTGGGCGAGGTTTCGTTGACCAAAATGAAGTGAAACGGAACGAAATACTGCTGGTCGGCGACGCGTTTAATTTTCGCCGCGATCGGGTTGAGGATAGCATAGTACGGGGAGTCGGCAAGTATCTCGCCTTTTTGTTGCAGCTGCTGGTACTCTTGCTGGCCGATCTGCATCTCGACTTGTTCGTCCTGCGTGTAGGCCAGTGCGGGCGCAGCGCACCCAAAGACCAGCGCCGCTGCGGTCACAACCCCCCAGAATCGTTTCATCAAGCCCATCCTCACTTCGATGAAACGTACGTACCCGTACCGGCGTTCGGCGCAGCGGCCAAGCGCTTGCCGCCTGACGCCGCAACTAGTGGATGAGGAAACCCACCAGGAGCAGCGCGACGATGTTGAGGACCTTGATCATGGGGTTGATTGCGGGTCCGGCGGTGTCCTTATATGGGTCGCCGACCGTGTCGCCCGTGACCGCGGCCTTATGCGCCTCGGAGCCTTTGCCGCCAAAATGACCGTCTTCGATATATTTCTTGGCGTTATCCCACGCGCCGCCGCCACTGGTCATGGCGATCGCGAGGAACAAGCCCGTGACGATAGCGCCGACCAGAACGCCGCCCATGACTTGCGCAGCGCTGATTCCCGGAAAGACGTGAACGGCGCCCAGCAACACGATCAGGACCGGCACGCCGACGGGAATGAGGGACGGCACGATCATTTCTTTGAGCGCAGCGCGAGTAACGATATCGACCGTACGCGCGTAATCCGGACGGGACGTGCCGGCCATGATGCCGGGATTCTCGCGGAATTGACGGCGGACTTCTTCGACCACCGCGCCGCCCGCGCGCCCGACCGCTTCCATTGAAAGCGACGAGAAGAAGAACGGCAGCATGCCGCCGATGAGCAGCCCTGCGAGCACGTAAGGCGACTCGATGCTGAAGAGGCCCGTGCTCACGATGCAGCCGTGGACGGCCGCGCACTTATTCGTGAGCTCTTGCGAGAACGACGCGAAGAGCACGATCGCCGCCAATCCGGCGGAGCCGATCGCGTAGCCTTTGGTGACGGCTTTGGTCGTATTGCCGACTGCGTCGAGCGGATCGGTGACGCCGCGCACTTCGGCCGGCAAGTCCGCCATCTCGGCAATGCCACCGGCGTTGTCGGTGATCGGCCCGAACGAGTCGATTGCGACGATGATGCCGGCCATGGAAAGCATCGCCATGACCGCGATGCCCACGCCGTACAAGCCGACGAGCGCATATGACGCCAGAATGCCGATCACGATCACCAAACCTGGGAGCGCTGTCGCCTGCATCGAGACGGCCAGACCGCTGATGATGTTGGTCGCGTGCCCAGTCACCGACGCGTTGGCGATTCTGCGCACGGGCGAGTATTGTGTGCCGGTGTAATATTCGGTAATCCAGGTGATGAGTCCAGTCACCGCCAAGCCGATGATCGCGCAGGCCCAGATGTTGAGCGGATCGACGTGGCGCGCGAGCGCGCCGGCACCGACGGTGATGCCGCGCCCAAACTCATGGTTGGTGATGAAGTAAAAGACGACCGCGGCCAGAACACCCGCGACGCCTAGCCCGGAGTAGAGCGCATTCATGATCTTCGCGCGATCGACTTTGCCGATACCTACGAAGAAGGTACCGACGATCGAAGCGACGATTGAGATTGCGCCGATGACGATCGGGAACGTGGTCGCACCAGCCACTTTGCCAAGCAGCAAGTTGCCGAGCAGCATCGCAGCAACCGTCGTTACGACATACGTTTCGAAAAGATCGGCCGCCATGCCGGCGCAATCGCCGACGTTATCGCCGACGTTGTCCGCGATGACCGCGGGATTGCGCGGGTCGTCTTCAGGAATGCCGGCCTCGACTTTCCCGACCAGGTCGGCGCCAACGTCGGCCGCTTTGGTGTAAATGCCGCCGCCCAGGCGCGCGAAGACGGAGATAAGCGAACAGCCGAACGCGAGTCCGATCATGGCGCCGAGCGACTGCGGCTCGTTACCGTGATTGACCGAGAGCAGAATCCAGTAATAGCCTGCCACCGCGAGTATGCCCAAGCCCACGACGAGCAGACCCGTTACGGCTCCGCCGCGGAACGCTACCGCAAGCGCCGGACCCAATCCGCTGCGGGCCGCTTCGGCCGTGCGGACGTTCGCGCGAACCGAGACCATCATTCCGATGAATCCGGCGGCGCCCGAAAGAACGGCGCCGATCAAGAATCCGACGGCGGCCTGCCAGTGCAGTCCCCACAAAATCACGAGGAACAGGGCGACCGCGACGATCCCGATCGTCGTGTACTGCCGCCGCAGGAACGCCATCGCGCCCTCTTCGATCGCACCCGCGATCTCTTGCATGCGGGCGTTGCCCGGCGAACGCCCCAGAACCCAGCTTATAAGGATGATTCCGTATACAATGGCCAGGACGCCCGCGCCCAGGCCCAGCTCGATGGCGACCGATGAACTGATCCCGCTTACTGAATGCATAGGGGCCGCGAATTGGCCACCTCGCTGCGATTGTCATCCTGGACGTTGTCTCTACCGGCGGTTTGCCTTACGATCCAGGTATGAGCTTTGGATTGGCATCGCGCGCGGCCGCCCTTATCGCTGCTACGCTTATAGGAACCCTATCGGTTGCCGCCACGCCGCTTCGAAGCGATCTGCGCGTGCCTAGGTATGCGCACATTTTTCTGATCGTCGATGAAAACAAGAGTTACGAACGAGTCATGGATGGCCAGGATGCGCCGGTCATTGCTGCTTTAGCCAAACAGTATGGCGCCGCCACGCATTTTTATGCCGAGACGCATCCGAGTGAACCGAACTATGTTGCGATCGTTGGTGGCGCAACGTTTGGTATCGCCGATGATGCGCCTTTCACCGCTCCCGGCCACACACTCGACGCCCCGAACCTCTCCACGCAGTTGGAATCGCGCCGCCTTACCTGGAAGGGATACTACGAGTCCCTGCCCGAGACGGGATCGCTCGCGATCCGCTCCGGTTTGTATGCGTCAAAGCATTCCGGCTTTCTCAACTTTCGATCTGTCCAGCAGGATCCTAAACGCCGCGACCACTTGGTTGATTTTCTTCAATTGGAAAAAGATCTGCGGAGCGGAAACATTCCAAACTTTGCGTTGATCGTTCCGAACCTTTGCAATGATATGCACGGCGCGATTGGAGGCAGCCCATTCGACTGCTGGACGACCCGGGCTCTCATCCGCCGGGGCGACCACGAGATAAAAAAGCTGGTCGCTCAGATCATGGCCTCCGCCGCGTGGTCATCCCGGGCAAACGCTGCGATCGTCATAACGTTTGACGAAGGTGACGTCGGAGGTGCGGGCGGCGGCCACATTCCGACCGTCGTCGTCACGAACCACGGTCCGCGGCACGCAACAGATCCGACAGCCTACACCCACTACTCGTTGCTGCGCACGATCGAAGATGCGTTTGGCATTCACAACTACGTTGGGCATGCCGGCGACGCGACCGTCGTTCCCATGCTCCCGCTCTTTCAGATCCGCTAAGCGGATGAGCGCTTCGGCTAGCGTCGAAACGACGCTGGATGGAGCGAGTCGAATTCCTTGTGGTCGGATGCGGGCCGGCCGGAGGGATAGCCGCCCGCGAAGCGGCGCGGGCCGGCGTCGGAACGGTCGTGCTCGAGAAAGATTCGATTGTCGGCGCAAAGCGCGTCTGCGCGGCCGGGCTGCGTCCCGGGTTTTGTACGACGTTCGACTTGCCGCGCGCGATCGTTCACTGTGACACACCGCGCTTGGCGCTCTTCGATCCCGCGGGAAAAGAATACGAACTGGCGATCGTTCCAGGCCAGACAACCACGCGCGAAGAGCTCGACGGAACGATCGGAAATCTGGCGTCCGCGGAAGGCGCCGACGTGCGCACCTCAGCGCTGTTCCGCGAAATGCGGCGGGACGGCGATCGTGTGGTCATCGAATATGCCGACGCGCGCGCAGGCGATCGGAAAATGATCGCAGCGCAGAACGTGTTTTTTGCTCAGGGTTCTACCGCAAAATTGGAAGAGACCGAGTTCGCCTATCCGCAATGGCAGAACGGTTTGGTTACGACCCTGCAGTACCGTGTCTATTTGGACCGGCCCGCCGAGGCGGTCGCGTATCGTTCGCTCGAAATGCATTACTTCGCGACGCGCGACGGCCGCATGACGGTGGCGTGGATGTTTCCTAAACGCGATCATTTGGCAATCGGCCTGGGCGTGATGGGGAAAATGCCCGGCGCACAATTGCGCGAAGAGCTCGACCTCTTCACCGAACGTGTGCGCGCGCGGCTTTATCCGGCCGCGGCCTTCACGACAAAGTTAGAAGGCCATGTGCTTTACGGCGGCGCGCCTCGCCCCGGCGTTGCGGTTCCGGGCGCGATGGTCGGTGGAACGGCGGCCGGCTTGGTCGATGCGAGCAACGGCGAAGGGATTTATGAAGCTGCCATGAGCGGCCGCATGGCGGCCGAAGCCGTCAGCGCTGCGCGAGCACAGCCGGCGCGCGCCTACGAGCGCTACGGCGCGGTGTTGAAGAAGCGCTTCTATAGCCGCTTGCGGCACCGAGCCGAGCTTATGCGATTTCTCGAACGCAAGCCGTCGCGCTACGCGAAGTTGTTCGAGCAGCTCGCAAGATCTTCGCGCTTCGTCGATATTCTGCAGCGCGAAGATCAGGAACGCTCCCTCCGCGAAAGAGCTTTCCTTTACAGCCAAGCGCTGCGCTTCGCGGCGCGTTCGCTGCATGGCTAGATTCGCGGCTGCTCGCGTTGTGCGGCTGGTGCTTGTCCTGATCGCGATTACGATCGTCAGCTTCGCATTTATGAAAGCGATACCCGGCGATCCGGTCGCCATCCGGCTGGGGGAGCATGCCTCGCCGGTTCAGGCTGCGGCGCTGCGCGCGTCGCTTGGGCTGGACAAACCGTGGTACGTGCAGCTCGGCATCTACATGGCGCACGCCGCGCGCGGCGATCTCGGCCGCTCGCTCGTCGACAATGAGAGCGTCGCCGCAAAACTGGCGCAGTATTTTCCCGCCACGGTGGAACTCGCGCTGGGCGCGATGATCGTCGCGATTACGTTTGGCATTCCCCTCGGCATCGTTGCGGCGGTAAAATTCCGTTCGGTGGCCGACGCTTTCACGATGAGCCTCGCGCTGCTGGGCGTATCGATCCCGGTTTTTTGGCTCGGTTGGATGCTCGTCTATCTGCTTTCGGTGGTACCATCGCATTACGGGCTCAATCTCTTTCCGATTTCGGGGCGCATCTCGTTGCAGTACACGGTCACGCCGATCACGCACCTCATCGTCCTCGACGCACTCCTGGAGGGCAACTGGCAAGCTGCTGCCGATGCACTCTGGCACTTGGTGCTTCCGGCGTTAACGCTTGGAACGATTCCACTTGCGATCATCGCGAAGATTACGCGCAGCGGCATGCTCGACGTTCTGCGCAGCGACTATATTCGGACGGCGCGTGCCAAGGGTTTGAGCGAACGCACCGTTTTGCTGAGGCATGCGTTGCGCAACGCGCTCGTTCCGATTCTCACGGTCGTGGGTTTGCAGACCGGCTTGTTGCTCGGCGGCGCGGTCTTGACCGAGCACATCTTCGCGTGGCCGGGAGTAGGGCGCTTGGCATTCGACGCCATCGGTAATCGCGACATGCCGTTGGTCAACGGCGTCATCTTGCTGTTCGCAACCGTCTTTGTGGTGGTCAACACCGGCGTTGACTTGCTCTATGCGGCCGTAAACCCCCGCATAAGGTACACGTGAAGACGAGCGGCGGCAAGCGCCGCTACCGCATTAACGGCGTCGAATATGCGCGCGAAGAACTCATCCACAAGTATTTGCACATCGTCAAATACGTGGCGGGCAAGATTTCCGTCAGCCTGCCGCCCAATGTGGACTTGAACGATCTGATCAACGACGGCATCGTCGGCTTGATCGACGCGATCGAAAAATACGATGATTCCCGCGGCGTGAAGTTCGAAACCTACGCGATCACGCGCATCAACGGCGCGATCATCGATGCGCTGCGCGCGCTCGACTGGGTTCCGCGGGCCGTCCGGCAGAAGGCGCGCGAAATCGAGCGCGCCTATCAACAACTCGAAGTCGAACTCGGACGCCTCCCCAGCAATGCAGAAGTGGCGGCGCACCTCTCGATGCCGATCGAGGAATATAATGCTCTGCTGCAGCGCGTGCGCGGCACGTCGCTGCTTTCACTGGAGGAACCGCTGCCGAGCGATAAGGGGTATCAAATCCCGCTCGCCGATACGCTCAAGGACGCCGACGTCGATATCACCGCGAGCGTCGAGGAGCGCGAGCTGCGAAGCGCGCTCGTGCAAGCCGTCAGCGAGTTGCCGCCGCAAGAACGCGTCGTTATCTCGCTTTATTATTTCGAAGGACAAGCGCTCAAAGATATCAAGGAGCGGCTCAGCGTCTCCGAATCGCGCGTCTCGCAGATCCACGCGCAGGCCGTTATCCATCTGCGCCATCTCTTGCGCGAGCTCCAAAGCGATCTGGGCATCCGCGAAGGCGACCCCACCCTCAAGCAAAAGTACGTCCGAAAGACCCCTCCAGGCTGAGAGTGGAATCGAACAGGAGTTCGATTAGGCGCGTGGAAGCCTTGAGCCCGTGACTTGGCTTACCAAGCTCCGGGCCTCATTCGGAATGGCGAGGGAGGCGCTGGCGGGCGTCGAGGCCTTAGGCCGCGCGCGCAAGCCTACTACCCCCGAGGTCTGGGAAGAACTCGAGGAGCTTTTGCTCTCCGCCGATTTCGGCGTGGCCACGGCCACGAAGATCCTCGGCGGCCTGAAGACCGTCGCCAAGCAAGAGCTGTGGAGCACGAGCGATCAGATCGTCGCGCGGTTCCGGAAAGATGTGGAACGTTTTCTCACGCTTCCAGGTGCCGAGCTGAACCTCGTCGGCGCGCCGGCGGTGCTGCTCATCGTCGGCGTAAACGGCAGCGGCAAGACCACGACGATAGGCAAGCTCGCTACGCGTTTGCGCGGGCAAGGGAAGCGCGTGACGCTGGTGGCCGCCGACACGTTTCGTGCCGCCGCAGCCGAGCAACTGGGCATTTGGGCGGAACGTTCCGGTGCCTCATTTGTGCGCGGCAAGGAAGGCGCCGATCCGTCCTCGGTCGTTTTTGACGGTCTGCAGGCGGCGCGATCTCGCGAGGCTGATGTCGTAATCGTCGACACCGCCGGCCGGCTGCAAACCAAAACCAATCTTATGGAAGAACTGAAAAAGATGCGGCGCGTCATCGAGCGCGAAACGGGGGCGCCCCCTGCTGAAACGTTGCTGGTGCTCGACGGAACGACCGGGCAAAACGCCATCTCGCAAGCCAAGCTTTTCCACGAGGCGGCCGCCTTGACCGGAACCGTCGTGACCAAACTCGACTCGACCGCGAAGGGCGGTGTGCTGGTCGCCATCGTCGACGAGCTCGAAGTTCCCATTAAATTCGTCGGGTTGGGCGAGACCGCGGAAGACCTGCGGCCGTTCTCTCCGGGCGAATTCATCGACGCCCTTTTCGAAGAAAGCACTTTTTAAGTGCCAGGCACTTGGCACTCGAACCCTATATCGTGATAGAGAAATAACAGAAGCTAAAGGTTAAGGAGAGCACATGGCAGCGCAAGACGAACGGCAGACCGCCCTCAGCAACGCCCTCGCGCAGATCGAGCGGCAATTCGGCAAAGGCTCGATCATGCGGATGGGCGAGTTCAGCGAACGGATGGCTTTCGAAGTCGTTCCCTCAGGCTCGATCGCAATCGATCTGGCGCTGGGCGTCGGCGGCTTCCCGCGCGGACGCATCGCCGAGATTTACGGTCCCGAATCGAGCGGAAAGACGACACTCGCTCTGCACGCCATCGCCGAAGCGCAAAAACTCGGCGGCACCGCAGCCTTCATCGACGTGGAACATGCGCTCGATCCAACCTACGCCGCGGCTCTAGGCGTCGATTTGGATAACTTGCTCGTCTCACAGCCCGATACCGGCGAACAGGCGCTCGACATCGCCGAGATGCTGATACGCAGCAACGCGGTCGACGTGATCGTGCTTGACTCGGTGGCAGCTCTCGTCACCAAAGCGGAACTCGAAGGCGACATGGGCGACGCGCACGTCGGTTTGCAGGCGCGTCTCATGTCGCAGGCGCTGCGCAAACTGACCGCCTGCATCTCGCGCAGCAAGGCCGTGATGATTTTCATCAATCAGTTGCGTGAAAAAGTCGGCGTGATGTTCGGCAGCCCCGAAACGACCTCGGGAGGCCGCGCGCTCAAATTCTACGCCTCGATTCGTCTCGACGTCCGCAAGCTCGAGCAAATCAAAGTCGGTCAAGAGGTGGTCGGCGTCCGCACGCGCGTCAAGGTCGTCAAAAATAAGGTTGCACCTCCGTTCCGCCAAGCGGAGTTCGACATCACCTACGGCCACGGCATCAGTAAGATGGGCTCGATTCTCGATATTGCGCTCGAACGAAACATCGTGGGCAAGAGCGGCTCGTGGTACACCTACGGCGAGCAGCGCATCGGGCAAGGCCGCGAGAATGCCAAGTCCTATCTCGAAGAGCACGTGGATTTGGCCGACGAAATCGCGACGAAGATTCGCGAAGAGCTCACGGCGACGGTCTCGCGCAACGGCACGGCAACGGCGGTTTCTCCGGAATAGAGCATGGCCACAGCGTACGTCACCGCCCTCCGGATGCTCGCGCAGCGGCGGCTGACCGAGGCGCAGCTCTGGCAGAAGCTCGAACGCAAGACGTTTGAGAGCGAAGAGGTTCGTCATGCCGTCGAACGCTGCAAACGCGATGGCTACGTCGACGACAAACTCTTCGCTCAACTCTATGTCGAGGGGAAGCAGAAGGCCGTCGGCGACGTGCGGCTTGTCGGGGAACTCGTACGCAAAGGCATCGATCGCGCGGCTGCCTGGCACGCCGTGCAGGCGGCCTCGGCGGGCGAAGAGACGCGCTTGCGAAGGGCACTCGATAAACTCTTCCGCACGAAAACTGAGTTGAGTTATCCGTCGGCCGCGCGCGCGCTCGAGCGGCTGGGATTTCCGGCGCCGCTCGTCTACCGGAGGCTACGCGAGCACGCTGCGGAGTTCGGACCCTTTGCCCTTCGCCCTTCGACAAGCTTAGGATGACATAGCTCAGGACAGGCCGAGGTGGCGCAAGCCTCTTAAGTGCGGGCACACGACTTGGCATGCCGGTGCTCCGCGTGCTGATTGCCGAGGACGACGCGAGTATCGCGGATCTGGTGAAGCATCACTTACAGCGGGAAGGGCTCGACGTTTGCATCGCAGGCGACGGTAACGTGGCGCTACGCATGGCCCGCAACTGGGCGGATATGCTGATTTTGGACGTAGGCCTACCGGCGATCGACGGATTCGAGGTTGCGCGCACGCTGCGCCGCGAGAAGCGTGAACTGCCGATCGTGATGCTGACAGCGCGGGCCGACGAAGTCGACCGCATCGTCGGCTTGGAATTAGGGGCCGACGATTACGTCGCCAAACCGTTCTCACCGCGCGAGCTGATTGCGCGCGTAAAAACGCTCGCGCGGCGCATCGGCAAAGCCTACCAGGACCACCCCGCGATCCTGAAATTCGGGCGGCTCGAGATCGACGAGGTCGCGCGCGAGGTGCGCGTCGATGGAGCCTGCATCAGAATGAAGCCTCGCGAGTTCTCGCTGCTGCTAGAATTAGCGAGCAATGCCGGCATGGCGATGTCCCGCCAAATGCTGCTCGAAAAAATCTGGGGTTTCGATTTTGAAGGGGACGAACGCACTGTCGACGTGCACGTCCGGCGCATCCGTTTGAAGCTCGAGGAGCAGCGTAAACTTCCAGGCATTCTGCTGACCGTGCATGGCTTCGGCTATAAGTTTGCCTGCCGCTAACGGCGGCGTACCGCTGCTCGTGCTGCGCGTTCCAGAGTTCGAGCACATCGCTTGGCGCGAAGGCAAACGCGCGGCTCGACGGGTCGAGCTCCGCGCCTCGCAGGCCTTTGCGGCCGCCTCCCAGCGCGTATTGCGTCGTGGAGATAGCCGTATCCACGATCGTGGCCGCGACATTTTCGCCGTACTCGTGGCCGGGCCGCCGCGCGGCACCTCGCGTCCGAATCCAAGCGTCTGCCGCGCGATGCTGCAGCGAATCGCTTCCGAAATGGCGGCCGAAACCGGCTTGCAGGTCGAGAGCGGATGGACCCTGACGCAGATCCCACTCGATTTGGAGGCGGAGATCGAAATCGCGCTTGAACGGGGCGCGCGCGAGCGCGAGCGCTACGAATTCTTCGCCGCGGTCGGACACGAGCTGCGGACGCCGCTGGCCTCGATTCGCGGCTATCTCGAAACGCTGCTCGACGGAGAGATCGACGTGCCGACGTCGCTTCATTTCCTGCAGACCGCGCAGCGCGAGGCGCTCCGGATGGGGCGCATGATCGACGGCATGTTCGAATTTTCGCTGCTCGACCTATCGGCGGGAATCGCCGGTGCGCGCGTCTGCGACGTCGGCGAGCAGCTCGGGCTGGCTTGCGATGCGGTGGCGCCCCTGGCGCGAGCGCGCAGAATGATCGTGCAGCGAAATGTAAGCGCCGGCGCTGCCGCCGCCATCGATCCCGACGCATGCTTGCAGTTGTTCATCAACCTGCTCGAAAATGCAACAAAGTACGGAGCGGATGGCGGAACGATCGCGATCCAAGGACGTACGATCGGCGATAAAGTCGTCGTCACCGTTGAGGATGACGGTCCCGGCATCGGCGCCGAGGATCGCGCGTCGGTTTTTGATCTCTCCGTCCGCGGTAAAGATGCGGCGCTCCGGCGCGGAGCCGGCATCGGTCTGGCGATCGTGAAACTGATTGCCGAGCGGTGCGGCGGCAGCGTGTCGGTGGCCGATTCGATGTTGGGCGGAGCTCGATTCGAAGTGGTCCTGCCCGCCCAGGCGGAGTTTTCCACGGAGCCGTCGTAGATGTAAGTCCGTGGCAACGACTGTCGCCCGGTTCGCTCATCGCAGCGAAGAAGAATTCGCCCGGCTTCTGGATTTTTACGAAGTCAGTTGGATCTACGAACCATGTGCCTTTCCGATCTGCTGGGACGCGCACGGCTACGTCAGCGAGTGGTTTACACCAGATTTTTTCTTGCCTGAATTCGATCTTTTTGTAGAGATGACCGTGCTGAGCCCGCGCCTGCTGACCCGCAAGAATCGTAAGATGAGGCTGCTGCGCCAAGCATACCCCGACGTGCAGATCAAGCTTTTCACCCGGCGCGACGTTGAACGCGTCTTCTCCAATAGGCTCGCGCGGGCTTCGTGATCGCCGAACAGCTCTATGATGAGGCCGCCATCTCGGCGCGGGTTCGAGAGCTCGGAGCAGCCATCTCGCGCGACTATGCCGGACGCAACCCGATGGTCGTCGGCGTGCTTACCGCCTCCGCGGTCTTCTTGGCCGACCTCACGCGTGCGATCGATATCCCGTGCGAATTCGACGTGATCGCTCTGACGCGATACCAGGACGCCGAAGGTTTACGTTTCGTCAAAGACACATCGGCCTCGGTCGAAGGACGCCACGTCATTTTGGTCGAGGACACCATCGACACCGGCCTCACCCTGCAATATGTTTCGCGCACGTTGCGCGCGCGGCAGCCGGCCTCGCTCGAAATATGCACGCTGCTCGATCGTCCGCACCGCCGGATCGCCGGGCTCGAAGTAAAGTATCGTGGGTTTGAGATTCCCGACGTCTTCGTCGTGGGCTACGGTCTCGATTATCAGGGACAGTACAGAGAGTTGCCCGCGCTCTACGCTCACGGCAGCTGGCCGCGGTAACGCCGGCGTGTCCAGCAGCGTGCAGCGCCGGATTTCGACGTTTTTCGGGCTGCTGCTGATCGCGCTGGTTGCCGTTGCGCCCGCATCGGGCTTGGAGATCCAGTCTATCGTGCGCGCAGCCGCGCAGTACCAGAATTCCAATCCCCATTTGCAGACGATGTTCCGCACAGCGCTCTTGGATACGACCAAGCTCGCGGAGTTCGCCCCCGACGGAACCGCCTACGTGAAGACCGGTGACATTCCGGCGGAGTGGCTGCGCGACGCGAGCGCCCAAGTGCGCCCCTATCTTTACTACGCGAAGACCGATCCGGCCGTCCGCGCGCTCTTGCGCGCGATCATCGCGCGCCAGGCAAAATACGTGCAGATCGATCCCTACGCGAACGCGTTCACGCTCGACTATCGCGTCTGGGAGGAAAAATACGAGCTCGATTCGCTCGCCTATCCCGTGACGCTGGCGTGGAGCTACTGGCACGAGACCGGCGACTCAGCCATTTTCACGCCGGACGAGCAAAAAGCGTTAGATGCCACGCTGGCGACGATGCAGCGCGAACAAAATCACGCGCGGGATTCGCGCTACTCGCACCGCGAGCTTGTTAGCGGCGGGGGGCGGCCCGTCGGCTACACCGGCATGATATGGACCGGCTTTCGTCCCTCCGACGACGCTTGCTATTACAACTACTTGATTCCATCGGAGATGTTCGCCGTCGTGGCGCTCGGCGATATGGAGCAGATCGAACGCCAGGTCTATCGTGACGGCGCCAAGGCGCGCGCCGCAGCCACACTGCGCGACCAGGTTCGCCGCGGGATAGAAAAATACGGCATGGTGACCGACAAAAAATACGGAAAGATCTACGTGTTCGAAGCCGACGGATTAGGAAACGCAATCGTCACCGACGACGCCAATATCCCGAGCCTTCTCTCCGCGCCGTACATCGGCTATACGACACCGGGCGATCGCTACTATCTGAACACGCGAGCGTTCTTACTTTCGCAGGACAACGCTTCGTACTATTCCGGAATCGTGGCCCGCGGAATCGGCAGCTACCACACGCCGGATCACTGGATTTGGCCGCTGGCGCTGGTGATGGAAGGCCTCACGTCCGATTCGCAGACGGAAAAGCAAGACGTCCTCAACCAGCTGCTGGCTAGCGATCCCGGCGATCATCTGCTGCACGAATCGTTCGATCCGAACGATCCGAAGCGATACACCCGGGCGGATTTCGGCTGGCCGAACGCGCTTTTTAGCGAATACGTGCTGACATCGTTCGGCGGCGTCTCACCGATCCCGATGGGTGAGAAATCGACGTAATCGTCGGCCTTCAATGGGGTGACGAAGGCAAGGGCCGCATCGTCGATTATTACGCGCGCGACTTCGACATCGTGGCGCGCTTCGGCGGCGGCGACAACGCGGGACATACCATTCGCGTAGGCGATCGGAAGCTCGCGCTGCGCGTCGTTCCATCCGCAGTATTGCAAGAGCGCTGCCAACTCTTCATCGGCGGCGGGACAGTCATTCGTTTGGCCGGTTTGCGCGCGGAGCTCCAAGCGCTCGCTAAGATTGGCGTGGATCTCTCGCGGATCAAAATCTCCGATCGCGCGCACGTGGTCTTCCCGCACCACGCCGACGCAGATCGCGAGGCGGAACAGGCCCGCGGCGCGGGCGCGTTGGGGACGACGGGACGCGGCATCGGACCGGCCTATATCGATAAAGTCGCGCGCAAGGGCGTGACCTTCGGCGCACTGCTCGCCGCTCATGATCTGGAAGAATCCATCGCGAGTCACGTCGTGGACGGCGTCGAGTATCTGCATTCCGCACTCGAACGCGGAGAAAAAGTCCTGGCCGAAGGGGCCCAGGGCACGCTACTGGATGTGGGATATGGCACCTACCCATACGTCACGAGTTCGCACACGCTTGCGGGTGGCGCGTGTATTGGCCTTGGAGTCGGGCCGCGGGCGATCGATCGCGTGCTGGGAGTCGCGAAGGCTTACGCGACGCGCGTCGGCGGCGGTCCATTTCCGTCGGAACTTCCCGGCGAAGAGGGAGAGCAATTGCGCGTGGCCGGCGCGGAATTCGGCACGGTGACAGGACGTCCGCGACGCTGTGGTTGGTTCGACTCGGTTGCGGCGCGCTACGCGTCGCGTCTCAACGGTTTGACGGCAGCGGCGATCACGAAGCTCGACGTGCTATCGGGACTGGAAAAAATCGGCATCGTGACGGCATACCGAGTTGACGGGAAACCGGTTGCGTTTGCGTCGGCTTCGGCTCCACGCCTGGAAGTTGACGTTGAATACGTCCCGGGCTGGAGCGCCGCCATTACCGGCGTCACGCGCATCGCCGACCTTCCCGCCGAAGCGCGCGCATATGTAAAACGTATCGAGGAATCTCTCGCGGTCCCGGTCGAGTGCGTTTCGGTCGGCCCGGAGCGCTCGCAACTCGCCGTGTAGGGTCGCATTCCCGGCGCACTCGAAGCGCTGCTCGCGCAGCGCCTGTCTGTCGAGCGGACGAAGCGCGCGGCGCTCGCGCAGTCTCAGGCGCGCCTCGAGCAAGCCGAGCGCGATCTCGCTAGGCTTGAGAATGATTTCGCCCGTGCATGTCGCGATGTCGGGGAGAGGGGAGCGGCGTTGGCCGCAAGCATGGAACGGGCGGTTGCGCGGGCGAGATCGGGCGTTTTGCTACAGCGGGGTGAAACCGCAGAGCTGCGTAATCAAGCGCTGGCGGCGGTCCGCGAACGCGAAGCGGCTGAAGCGCTGACGATGCGCCGCAGAGCGGAATATGCTGCGCGCGAAGTCCGAAAGGAAGAGCGGGAGCTCGACGAAGCTAATCAGGCCTAAATGGCCAGCCTCGTTTCCCGCAGCCGCACCATAGCATCCGATACGATAACGCCGATCGGCGCGCTCGCCGCGCTTGGAACGCCGGGGGCATCGTGTTTGCTCGAGAGCGTGGAAAGCGGCGGCCGGATCTCGCGCTATTCGTTCGTTGGCATCGATTATCTTGAAGCGCGCAGTTTTGAAGACGACGGGAATATGATCGCCGGAATTCGCGCATTCGTAAAGAGCCACCGCGAACGCGTCGACGATCCGCGCCGGCAGGGGGGCGCGCTCGTCGCATTCTCGTACGACGCCGCGCGCTCGTTCGCGCGATTGCCTGCGCGTGCACCCGCCGAACCGCCGATGCCCGCCGCATACGTCGCCCTTCCCGCGACGTGGCTGATCTTCGATCACTTTAGCGACGAGCTTGCGATCTGGACATGCGGCGAACGTGAAGACGAACTGGAATCCCGCATTGGGTCATACGTCGACCGCCTAATGTCGGCGCGCCCTTCACTCCCAGGCCCGGTGCGAGGCGTGCAACCGGTCAACGCGTCGCTGGACCGCGCGCAATTTCTCGATCTGGCGCAACGCGTGAAAGGGTACATCTTGGACGGCGAGGTGTACCAGCTGCAACTCGGAATACGTTTCGCAGCCGAACTCGACGGACCGGCTTTCGACGTGTACCGAGCGGTTCGTTCGCGCAACCCGTCGCCCTACATGTTTTACGTAGACGCGCCGTTTGGCCAGCTGCTCGGCGCTTCGCCCGAGTTCTTGGTGCGCCTCGAAGGCAGAACGGCGCGCATACGTCCATTGGCCGGCACGCGGCCGCGCGGAAGTGACGAGTCACAGGATCTCATCATCGCCGGCGAGCTGCTCGCGAACGAAAAAGAACGTGCCGAGCACGTCATGCTGGTCGATCTCGGACGCAACGATCTCGGGGCCGTCTGCGAATTCGGCTCGGTTAAAGTTTCGGAGCTGCTGCAGCTGGAACGCTATAGCCACGTCATGCACATCGTCTCCGACCTGACGGGCACGCTGCGCTCGGCGTGCGACGCACTCGATCTCTTTGCCGCCGGTTTCCCGGCGGGCACGGTCACGGGCACACCGAAGATCCGCGCGATGCAGTTGATCGACGAACTCGAACCGGTCGCGCGTGGATTTTATGCCGGCAGTATTGGGCGATGGGCCTTCAGCGGTGATTTCGATTCGTGCATCACGCTGCGCAGCATGCACGTGCACGATGGAAGCATCCACTGGCAAGCGTCGGCGGGAATCGTCGCCGACAGCGATCCCGAAGCCGAGTACGATGAGATAATGAGCAAGACTGAGATAGCACGCGTCATCCTGAGCCTGTCGAAGGACCCTGAGCAGCGCGCGACGGCGCGCCACTCGAAGGGCGCGGAGCTTGCCGCCACATGAAAGTGCTCTTTGTCGAGAACTTCGATTCGTTCACCTATAACGTCGTGCACCTCTTGGCGGAACAGGGCGCGCAGCCGGATGTCGTACACAACGACGATCCGCGCCTTGGCGCGAAATTGCTGGGAGAGTATGACGCGCTCGTGATCGGTCCGGGCCCCGGAAATCCGGGGCAAACGCCGCAGATCGGGCAGCTCGTTCGTGACGCCGCGGCGCGAAAAATGACCGTCTTCGGCGTCTGCTTGGGGCTGCAAGCCATCGGCGAAGCGTTCGGCGCGCGCGTCACGCGCGCACCGGAGCCGATGCACGGGAAAGTCTCCGCGATCACACATCGCGGCGGAACGCTTTTCGAGGGACTCGCGTCACCGCTGCACGCCACGCGTTACCATTCACTTTGCCTCGATCCCGCGTCGCTCCCGGGGGAGCTCGAGGTCTGCGCGCGCAGCTCCGACGGCGTCGTCCAAGCGATCGCGCACCGCACGCTGCCGATTACCGCCGTGCAATTCCACCCCGAGTCGGTCCTCAGTGAAAACGGCGCCCGAATCGTCCGCAACGCGCTCGGCTTACACTCCCAAAATTGACAGCTCGGCCCGCCCGTGATAGACTGCCCTCCACATGATCTCGTCCGCGCGCTATTCCTATTGGTGGTACCTCGCCGCAGAAATTACGGTAAGTTAAGCGCGCTAGCGAAGATCGTCAATCACTCTTCAAAAAGCCGCCCTTACCGGGGCGGTTTTTTTATCACTTGAGGCTGCAATCGTGTACAAGCTAGCGAGTAAAGAAGGAGCCGGGGCGACCGTCGTTCGCGTGGGAACGGCCAGCTTCGGCGACGGAAGTTTTACGATGATCGCCGGTCCGTGCGCGATCGAAAGCCGCGCGCAGATCGAGCTGACGGCGAAATTCGTCGCTTCGGCGGGCGCGGCGATGGTGCGCGGGGGCGCCTACAAGCCGCGGACCTCGCCGTACGCGTTTCAAGGTCTTGGAGAAGAAGGCGTCAAGCTGATTGCAGCGGCCTGCCAAACTGCGGGCGTGCCGGCAGTGGTGGAGGCGCTCGCCGAAACGCAGCTGCTGGTTCTCGATTGGTATGTCGACATGATCCAGATCGGCGCGCGCAACATGCAGAACTTTACGCTGCTGCAGGCGGCGGCTCGCACCGGTAAACCCGTGTTGCTCAAGCGCGCGCCCTTCGCGACGCTCGACGAGGTGCTCTACGCGGCCGAGTATATTCTGCTCGAAGGCAATCCCAACGTCGTCTTGTGCGAGCGCGGCGTGCGCGGATTCGATCCGCAAACGCGCAATCTCTTCGACCTGGGCGGAGCGCTGCGGCTCAAGGAACTCACGCATCTACCGGTGATTGCCGATCCGAGTCACGCGACGGGCCGCGCGAGTCTCATCGAACCGCTCGTGCTGGCTTCGGCAGCCGCCGGTCTCGACGGCGCCATCGTCGAGGTTCATCCGGAGCCGCCGGCTGCGCTCTCCGATGCGGCGCAGGCGCTCGACTTCGACGCCTTCGCGCAGCTCATGCGTAAGCTCGAGGCGCTGCGCGGTTCGCTCGAACCGAAACCCAGACTGGCAGCCTGCACCTGATGGCGCGTCCCGAACCTTACCGGGCTCTTATAAGAGAACGAAGCGAGAAGGGCGGTGGGGTTTGGAGTTTGCGCTGCATTATCTCTTCGCGCTCGGCGTTGTGGCTTTATTGCTGTTGGGTTTGAACGCGGCGGCCTGCCTTTTCGCGCGTAGCCGCGCAATCTCGTTAGAGAAAAAGACCGTGCGTATTCTGGATTCGGCCCCGCTGACGAAGCAGGCCGCGCTTCACGTCGCCGGCGTCGAAGGCCGCCGGTACCTCGTAGGGACGGCCGGTAACTGCGTCGCGTTCTTAGCCGAACTGCCGTGTGACTCCGGCGAAACCTTCGCTTAGAAGTAGGTTAGCCGCCCGACTTTGTTCGCGGCGGTTTCGGTAAAGTAGATCTGCGCGTCCGGTCCGAGCGAAAGGAACGAAGCTTGCGAACCGGCGGTTGGGATCGCAAACTCGCTGACGGCGAATGAGACGCCGGAAATCTGGCCGACCTTGTTCTGCGCGCGGTCGGTGAAGTAGAGGTTGAAGTCGGCGCCGTTAATCAACCCGAAGGCTGAAGTCGCCGGTGCGAGCGAGTGTTCGGTGACGACGCCCGCGGGCGTGATCTGGCCAAGCTTGGCTGCATTATTCTCGGTGAAACACAGCGTCTGACCGTCGGGGCAGACGACAATTTGCGTAGGCGCGGCGTTTGCCGTCAGCGTCGGACGCGGGGTGCCGAACGTCTTCGCTGTGACGTCGAAGCGGACGATCGCCGAAGCGTTGCTTTCCGCAATCCAGATTCCACCGTCGCTGTAACCGACGAGCCCCGCCAGCCCGGCGTTTGCCGTGGGCACGGGAAATTCAGTAATGTTGCCGTTGAGGTCGATGCGGCCAAGCTTGTTGGCGTTGGTTTCGCTGAACCAAAGCGCGCCGTCCGGTCCGCGCGTGATATACGTCGGCCCGGCGTTTGCGGTCGGCAGCGGATACTCGTTCGCGGTCGTGCCCGATTGGGTGCCGATCTTATTGGCGGTGTTTTCGGTGTACCAGACGCTGCTGTCGGGCATGCCGGCGATGCCGAACGGGCCCGCGTTCGCGGTTGGTACCGCCGTTTCAACGAAGACGCCGCCGGTCGTCATCTTGACGAACTTGTTGCCCGCGGTTTCCACGAAGTAGATGAAACCGTCGAAACCCAGGGTGATTCCCTGCGGCGAGCTGGCGGCCGTGGGAACCGTGAACTCCGCCGAAACGTGCGGCACGACCGGTGTGGGAGTGGGCAAAGGTCCACTGCCGATCACTGTGCCGCCGGAGCAGGCAGTTGAGGCCAACAAGGCCAGGGCGGCCGGGACTAACCCGGCGCTGCGAAAGACGAAGGGACGCCGCATTCGAGTCTCCATGGATAGGGGTAACGAATCGGCGCTATTCGTCCTCTCTCCGAACGGGGCCCGCCACCCTTGCCTGTATATTAATTCTATAGTTGACAAGCGGCGCCCGCCCGCTTATAGTCTACTAAAGAATTAGTAGGACGCTGAATCGCACGTGGAGGTTGCTGTGGCTCGAAAGAAATCCCCGACGCTGACTGAGGCCGAGTTGCGCCTCATGGAGGTGCTGTGGAAAAAGCGCAGCGCCACCATCGCCGATGTGACCGAAGCGCTTCCGCCGCCGCCGATCGCCTACAACACAGTGCTGACGACGATGCGCATTCTCGAACAAAAGGGCTACGTGAGCCACGAAGAAGAGGGGCGCGCGTACGTCTATTCACCGCTCGTCGAGCGCGAAGAAGCGGCGCAATCCGCGGTCGGCCTATTGCTCAACCGTTTCTTTGGAAACAAATCCGCCGAGCTCGCGCTACGTCTGATCGAGAACGAACGCCCGGGTGAAGCGGAACTTCAACGGCTCAAGACGCTCATCGAACAGTACGAGGAAGGTCCGTAAATGCACGCGCTCGCTGCTCTTGCCGAACCGGCCGCGCGCATCGCCGTCGCAACCCTCTTCAATAGTTTATGGGAAGGGGCGATCCTCGCGCTCGCCGTTTGGGCGCTGCTAAACTATCTGCCGAACATCAACGCCACGACGCGATACGCCGCTTGGTGCGTCGCGCTGCTCGCGGCACTCGTCGTTCCGGTCGTCACCGCCATCCCGCAGGTTAGCGTGCAGAGGGCGCCCGCGTATCACCATCAAGCGGCGGTAGCATCCCAAAGGACGATAGCGCGCAACGCTCACGTCGTCTACAAGCCCGGTCTTGCGCTCACGGCATCACGCCCCGCCGCACTTGCGCCGGCTTTTCCGAGCCGCCTGCGCTTTGCGCTGCCCGAAGCGTTGGCCTTGGCGATCTTCGCCGTGTGGCTCGCGGCATCGCTCTTCCTGTTAATGCGGTTGGCTTTCAATCTGTTCAAGCTCGAGGCGCTCAAGCGCGACGCGCTGCCGCTCTCGCTCGATTACCGCGAACAGCTGGCGCGCTGGACACGCGCGGAGAAGGGCACGCGCGACGTGCGCCTGTGCGTCTCCGAGCAGATCGAAGTTCCCGTGGCAGTCGGTCTTTTCGACGCTATGGTGCTGATTCCAAAGCATCTGCTCGAAACGCTCTCCGAAAAAGAGATCGACCAAATCACGCTGCACGAACTCGCGCATTTGCGCCGCGCCGACGACTGGACCAACGGACTGCAGCGCATCATTCAAGCGATCTTTTTCTTCAATCCCGCCGTCCTCTTCATGGCGCAACAGCTCGACGTGGAACGCGAAGTCGCGTGCGACGATTGGGTGCTGCACCAGACCGGCGACGTTCGCCCTTACGCCACCTGTCTCACGCGGATGGCAGAAGTCACGGCGTGGCCCCATCGTGCACTTGCGGCTCCGGGCGTATTTCTTACGCGCCGCGGGCTATCGGTACGCGTGGAAAGGCTGCTTCGGGCAGGCCGCAACGTCCGCACGAGCGTTTCGTTCGGCCCGGCCGGCGCGGTCGCCGCGGCGCTGATCGTGACGTTCTTTGTCGCGCAAAACGTCGCTCCATCGTTTGCGTTCACACTTTCGGCCGGCGCGCTCGCAGCTCACGCCGCTTCGGCCACTTCACAAACGGCCACGCATGCGCCGGTGACGGCGAAATCCGCCGCCGCCAAAACGACCGTCGTCTATCGCGACAAGTATCTGCCTGCGCGACCGGCCGCGTTCCCATCTGCGATCGTGGCGGCCGCCACTTCGGCACCGCGCACCGCTCCTGCCGTAAAGAAACACACGGCGATCTCCAAGCGCACGACGATCCACGACGGCATGGTCGACGTGCAGGTCTCGGCCATGAAGATACATGTGCCGGCGACGGACGTTCACGTGCCGGCGATCAACGTGCACGTGCGGGGAATGGATCTGAATATTCCGGCTATGCGCTACAAGGTGCCGTACGGTTACAAATCGACTCTCAAGCGCGTCGCGGACCTCAACGGGTCTTGCACGGGCTGCGATTTCAGCGGGGTACAGTGGGCCGGGCGCAACCTCTCGCGCGTCGCACTGACGGGGTCGGATTTCTCCAACGCGGATCTGCACGGGGCGAATTTCTCGTATGCTAATCTGAGCGGCGTCGATTTTTCGGGCGCCAACCTGCGCGACGTCAACTTTGGATACGCAAATCTGAACGGTTGCAACATGCGGCGAGCCGATTTGACCGGTGCGAACTTTGCGGGCGCGCACATCAACGGTTGCGACATCGAGATATCTAAACTGGCTCCGTCGCAGGCTCGTTCGATCCTCGCCAACTGCCAAGGGTGCGATTTCCGGGGCGCAAACCTGCGGGGACAAGATTTGCGCGGCATCTCCGCCTCGGGAGACGACTTCAGTTCGGCGGACTTGCGCGGTGCCGACATGCGCAACGCCTCGTTCAACGGCATCGATTTCAAGAACGCCAAATTCGACGGTGCGCATCTCGAGGGAACGTCGTTCAACGGTTGTGATTTCACGGGCGTCGATCTGCGTAACGTGGACTTGAGTCACACCCAAATCACGGGCAGCAAAATCAACATCATGAGGTAGGACCCGGCAACCCGGCCGATTTAAGCGCCTGCGCGTGCAGGCTTGGTTTCTTGCGGAGTTTTTCGGAGAGAGAATATGAAGAGACGACTTGCTACGCTCCTTGGCGCGGCCGCTATCGCGGGCTCGCTGATCGCCGGCAGCGCGAGCGCTGCGCGCGCGCAGCTGGGAATTCCTCACTCGTGCGTTGGGTGCGACTTGCGCGGCAACGACCTCCACGGACGCGACCTGCGCGAAGTTTCGTGGGTGGGTGTGGATCTGAGCGGCGTTAACCTGCAAAACACGAATTTCTCAGGCGCGGAGTTGGCCGGTGTCGATTTTCGTGGTGCCGATTTGCGCGGGGCGGATCTCCGGGGCGCAAAGTTGGCCGGCTGCGACCTTCGCGGCGCCAAACTCGACGGCGCGCGTCTGGGCGGAATCAAACTCGCGGGGGTCAATCTCTCCGGCAGTTTTTTGAACGGACTACCGGATGCGCAAGTCCACGCGCTCCTTTCGAATTGCGCAGGATGCAATCTGAGCCACATAGACCTGCATGGCAAGAATCTGCAAGGCATCCATTCGGCGGGCAGCAATTTTTCGGATTCGAACCTAAGCGGCGCGAGTTTACGCGGAGCCTCGTTGCTGGCTGACAACTTTTCGCGCGTGAATCTTCAAAACGCGGACTTGAACGGGGCCGCGCTCTGCGGACACGAGACGAATTGGAACGAGGGTAACTACACAATCGGTACGCGGATCTTTTGCACGAACCTGCGCGGTGCCGATTTGCGCGGAGCCGATCTGCGCGGCGCGCTGCTTTGCGATCCGGGCGACCGTTCGGGCTATGACGACAAGCGCGTCTGTTCGCCGCTCGATGCGGCGACGCTGCGCGATGTCGCGCACGCCAACCTCACCGGTGCGAAAGGACCCTGACATGAAAGCGTTGCTCGCCGCGGCGATCCTTGCCGCATTTGCATCCGGGACGGCCTCCGCCATCGAACCGGCACCCGCACAAGACGTGCTCACGGTTCCCGTGGTTACGTCGGCGCCCGCTATGGACGGCACGCTGAGCGATCCGCTATGGCAAAAAGCTGCCACGGCGAGCCTCGGTTACGACGTCAATTTCCACCAGCCGGCGAAACAGCCGACAATCGCCTACGTTCTGACGGACGGCAAGTTTCTCTACGTCGCGTTCGACGTAAAAACCACGGCGCCCATCAGTGCGCAAGAACACACGAACGGTGTCGGCATGGACACCGATGACGAAGTTCAGGTTGATCTGTGGCCGGGCGGCGACCAAGGCTTTATGTACAAGTTCACCTCAACCCCGATCGGTACGCATTACCAGTTTTCAACCGAAAATAATTCATACGAACCAAATTGGACGTCGGCCGGAAAGATTACCTCAGGCGGCTACACGGTGACGATGAAGATTCCGCTCTCCGGAATGCGCGGCGCCGGCAAGGTTTGGCTCGTACAGTTTATTCGGCTATCGCCGGCAACGCGCGAAAATTTAGTCTGGCGCGGAACCGCCAGCGACACAAACTTCAACGATGTGACCTTTGCCGGCCGCCTGGCCGGAATTCCGACCGTCGGAAGCACGCGTCCGAAGAGCCGCATCGCGCTGTACGGACTGGGCTCCCTCGCTTCGCGCTCGATTGGCGGCAGCACGTCGCGCGCGGGCGCCGACCTCTCGATCCCGCTGGATTCCAGCACGACGTTTGTCGCAACGCTGCACCCGGACTACTCCAACGTGGAAAAAGATCAGCAGAGCATCTCGCCGACTGCGTTCAGGCGGTTCTTTAGCGAGGTCCGGCCGTTCTTCACGCAGGGAGCGAACTTTTATAACCCATTCTCGTGCACGGGATGTCCCGGAATACAGGAGCTCTATACGCCCGCCATCCCGACGCCGCGAGACGGCTATGCAATCGAAGGCAAAGAAGGGCGCTTCAATTTCGCTGGTTTCGACGCCGCCGGCGTTGGCCGTAACGACAACGCGCAATCGTTCTATTACAAGACGCCCAACCGTCGCGTACAGATCGCGACGCAGCGCGTCGCCGTGAGCATGCCGGGCTTCAACGATGTCACCGTCACAGACGGCGTCACCTACAACAACCACTCGGACTTGTTCGCTTACTATAATTGGGGCTACGACCGCGGCACGGCGGTACTGGACAACAACGACAACAAACGCTCCGATTTCGGGATCGGCTACGAGCCGCCGAATCTCTTCGCCGGCTTCAGCATCCGGAAGATTGGGACGTACTACAATCCCTTTGACGGTATTGTCTCGCATCCGGGAATCGCCGGCTACAATCTCAATCTTTGGAAGCAGTGGAACTATTCGGGCAAAAGCGCCTTCAAGTGGATCCAGGTCTACGGTTCGATCGACCGGTATCACGGAACCAATGGCGCCCTCAACCAGACCGACAACAATCTCGGTTTCGACTTACTCACCAAGAACTTCGTAGAACTCTGGGCCAACACGGGCTCGTCATACCTGCTGCTCGGCAACGGCGTTTTTGCGCCGATCACGATAAACTCGCGCGGTTTTGGCTGGCGCAGCACGACGGCGTATCCGACGTTCATCGAGTACGACAGCGGCAGATTCGGGCCGGGACGCATCGCGTCATGGGCCCGCAGCAGCGTCATCCGCGTCGGCAACCGCGCCTCGGTCACGGTTCAGGCCAACGACACCGCCCAGCACCTTGATAGCGGAAAAACGTACACCCAATGGCTAGAACGTCTGAGCTATTCATACCAAAGCGGTTTGAACGAGTCGTTCGCGGTGGGCGTCCGCCGCATCATCGGCTTTTCGCCTGTGCTCGATCTCGCGCAAACGCCGTCGTTTTCCAGCGGCTGGAATCTTTCGTTTGCCTACCATAAGCTGCTGGAGCACAACGAGATATACCTCGTGTACGGAGATGCAAGCGCATTCTCCACTTCACCGCAGCTGATCTTCAAAGTCGTGCACTATTTCGGCGCGGATAAGGGAACGTAAGCCGCTCGCGGCGTAAAAAGGGGCATGTGGACGACGACGCTCGCATTGGTGGTCTCGCTCGCTGCTCCGGCACCGGCTGCCACGCCCCTCAAGACGATTGAGCACTTGCACGTTTCGCCGCTCTGCACGGGCTTGCGGCAAAACATCGGTCCCGCAATCGGCAAGGTTTTACAAAACGACAACACGATCGCGCAAAGCCGTCCGTTGCTGCGCGGATATGTGAAGGCCTCCGCTACTAGCGGCATCTCAAAAGATCTCCAGGTCTCGCGCATCGAGCGCCTGATAACGCCGCTCGTTCAAAATACCGCCGCGATCGAGAGGTTGCTCAACGATCCTTTCGTCTTTCCCAGGCGCGCGATATCTGATTCAGACCGGCAGCTCCTCGAAATACGCGCGTATTTGCAACAGGTCGTGCAGCAACAGAAGCGCGCGCTCGATGTCATCAGCGGTTTCGTAGATACCGAGCAGCTCGGTCAGATGCAAGCGGCAGGCAGCGAAGCGCTCAAACTCACGCAGACGCGCGAAATTCCCAAGGCTCAAGGTGGAACCGGTCCCCAGAGCGCGCAATCTGTGGGCGCCGCGCCGACACCGCCGCCGTCGGAGATTCTCAATGCCGGCGTCCGCAATACGCCGCAGCAAGCGGCAGATCCGGCGCTGCAAGAGACGGGGATGGTCATAGGACATAACCCGCTCGACGTTTTCGATAACGCGATAGGGCAATATCAGCAGATGCTGCAATCGAGCGAAGGTCACGCCGCGGATTTGGTCGTGAAGGCGCTACCGCTTTGCGGAGGTCACGTTCCCTAAACCGCCCCCACCCGGCGTCTGCACTTCCAGCATCTCTTCCGCTTCGAATTCAAACGTCGTCTTTGCAGGAAGCGATTCTTCCGTTCCGTCGGCATGCACGAGGGTGTGCCGCCCGCATGCGCCGTTCTTTCCGCCGCCGGTTCCGCGCGGTTCGACCGTATGCCGTTCGGAGAGCAGTGAAACGCGCGCACTGCCCTGGGTGAGCCGGAGCGCGCGAACGAGTCCGTTCCCGCCTTTGAAACGTCCGTCTCCGCCCGTACCCTCAACGATTTCATACCGCGTAACACGCAGCGGGTAATCGCGCTCGATCGCTTCGATAGGCGTGTTTAGCGTGTTCGTCATGTGACACTGAATTGCGTCAATCCCGTTCATGCCGGGACGCGCGCCCATCCCGCATCCGTTCGTCTCGTAGAAAGCCCACGGCGTGCCGTCGGCGCGCGTCCCACCGATCATGACGTTGGTCATCGTTCCGCCGCTTTGCGCCGGAACGCGGTCGGGCGCGGCTTGCGCGAGCGCGCCGAGCACGACGTCCGCATTGCGCGTACTCGTCTCCACGTTGCCGCCGCCCACCGCGGCGGGCCGCCGGGGATTGAGGAGCGAGCCTTCCGGAACGTCGACGGAAACCGGGCGGAAACATCCCTCGTTCATCGGAATTGCGGCATCGGTAACGGCACGCAGCGCGTAGTAAACGCCCGAGAGTGTTACGCCGTAGACGGCATTCATTGGAAACGGCAGCTGCGGCGCAGTGCCGCCGTAATCGAAGTGCGCGCTCCCGTTTTTCAGCGTGAGACGCAGAGCGATGCGGATCGAAGGGCTGCCGTCGAGATCCTCCAAGACGTCTTCGCTCTCGAACGTTCCTTGGCGCATGCGGCCGAGCGCGGAACGCATGCGCATTTCACTTTGGTCGAGAACCTTGTCGATCGCCGCGCGCAGCGTCTCGATGCCGTACCGTTCGCAGAGCTCCTGAAAACGCCGTTCGCCCGTGTAGTTGCCGGCGGTCTGTGCCCGAAGATCGCCGCTCCGCGCGTCGGGCGTGCGCGAGTTTGCGCGGAACAGGGCGATCGTCGCGGCGACGTTACGGTCGTGCACGACCAGCCGCATTGGCGGGACGACCAGGCCTTCCGCAAAGAGATCGGGCGCGCCGGCGGACATCGATCCCGGAACCATTCCGCCCACATCGGTATGGTGCGCTTTATTGGCGGCATATCCGGCGAGTGCGCCGCGGAAAAAGATAGGACGGATAACGGTGACGTCGTTGAGGTGCGTTCCGGAAATATAGGGATCGTTGACGACCCACATCTCGCCCTCTTCCGGCGCGCCCGTGTCGCGCACGATGATCTCGACGGTGCGGAGCAATCCCCAGGGAAGCGAACCCAAGTGAACGGGAATGTGCTCGGCCTGCGCGATCAGCCGCGCGTCGCGATCGAAGAGGGCGCACGAGTGGTCGAGCCGTTCCTTGATATTGGGAGAGTAAGCGCTGTTGCGCAGGGCGACGCCCATCTCTTCGCTCGCATAGATCAGCGAGTTCTTGATCACTTCGACGGTAATCGGATCGAGCTGCGAAGTCACGATCTCTTGAGAAGGAGCGCCGAATCCTCGACGCGAGCTTTCCAGCCGGGAGCAACGTACGTACAACTGTTGGCTTCCTCTATCAGTGCCGGGCCGGTAGTGGACGATCCCTCGGATAAGGTCGCGCGATCGTGCACGGACGCCGGTGCGTATCGCCCGTCGAGCCACACATCGCGCGACGCCGCGGCAGCGCCGTGCGGAGTTCCTTGCGGCACGCGCGGAAGCGTGGCCAATGCCGCGGTCGCGGTCAAGCGTGCGCTCACGATCTCGACGGGTTCGTCTTCGACGCAATAGCCGTAGCGCCGGCGATGTTCGTTGTGAAACGATCGCGCGGCATGCTCGCTGCCCTCGACCTCGAGCTCGAAGCTTTGGCCTTGATAACGCGCGTCAAAAGTGCGTCGCATTGAAAGCCTTCCGTTTGCCGCGCCCTGCGCCCGGAGCGCCGACCGCGCTTGCGTTTCCAGCTCCTCGAAAATGCTGGCGAGCTGCGCCTTCGTGAGATCGGCGACGCGGAGTACGGATCGCACGAGCGACGTTTGCAGCGGGGCTGCCAATAAACCATGCGCTGAAAAAACGCCCGGGCTTTTCGGAATGACGATCCGCGCGATGCCGAGTTCGGCCGCGAGCGCGCACGCGTGAAGCGGTCCGTTTCCGCCAAACGCCACCAACGCAAAATCGCGCGGATCGAGCCCGCGCTCGGTCGTGACGATGTGAAGCACGCGCGCCATCTGCGAATCGACGATGCGCACGACTCCGGCGGCCGTCTCCGGAGTCGAGAGGCCGATGCCGCGCGCCAGCTTTCCGATTGCGGCGTGCGAGCGCTGCGCGTCGATGGGAAACGTTCCGCCCGCCAGCGCCTTTTGATTCAAGCGTCCGAGCACGACGTTGGCGTCGGTAACCGTGGCCCGTTCGCTTATTCCGTAGCATGCCGGCCCGGGATCCGCGCCGGCGGAAAGCGGTCCGACGCCCAGCGCGCCGGCCTCGTCGACGTACGCGATCGTTCCGCCCCCCGCGCTGATCTCGGCCAAATCGACAAAGGGAAAGCGAACCGGATAGCCACTGCCCTTGACGCCGCGCCCGCTGTGGGTCGCACCGGCAGCTTCGAACTCGGCTGCAATCTGCACGGCGCCGCCCGAAATCGTCCCGGCTTTGGCGCTCGTGCCGCCCATGTCGAATGAAATTGCGCGTTCGATTCCGGCGGCGCGCGCAAGCTCCGCAGCCGCGATCGCTCCGCTTGCGGGGCCGCTTTCGATGATGGCCGCGGGTGTAGCGGCGATGCGTTGCGCGTCGGCGAGTCCGCCGTTGCTTTGCATCACGTAGAGCGGCGCGGCAATATTCAGATCGCTTAAAGCGGCAGTCAGCCGTTCGATGTAGCCGCCCACGATCGGCGCCAGCGCGGCATTGACGACGGCGGTCGAAAAACGTTCGTACTCGCGATACTCGGGATCGATCTCGCACGACAGCGTTACGGGAATTTCCGGGAACGCGCGCGCCAATGCTGCTCCTAGCTCGAGTTCGTGAGATCCGTTGACGTACGAATGTAAGAAGCCTACAGCTATCGACGCAGGGTTACGCTCGCGCGTGGCCTCGACTACGCGATCGATCTCATCCTGGTCGAGCGCAACGAGCACTTCGCCGCAATGATCGATGCGTTCGCGTACCGCGATCCGGTCGCCGCGCGCGACCAGCGGTTTCGGACGCGTTACGAAGAGATTGTAGACTTCGCTGCGGTTTTGCCGCCCGATCTCGATGACGTCGCGGAATCCCGCGGTCGTGAGAAAAACGACGCGCGGCAGTTCGAGATGGATCTGCCCGAGGAGCGCGTTGGTGGCGATCGTCGTCGAGTGCGCGATATGCTCGAACTGCGGAGGCGCCGGAAACATTGCAATGATGGAGCGGAGGGCTGAGATGACGCCCAGTTCGGGCGCTTGCGGCGTCGAGCTCACTTTCAGCGAAATCCGTTCGCCCGTGACAACGTCGACAGCGGCTACATCTGTAAAGGTGCCTCCGACGTCGATTCCCACGCGCAAGATGGCTGCGGCCATCCCGCTTACTTACAGCGTAACGTAATGTTGTTCCGGTGCCCGGCAGCCTGGAGCGTCCCCGTGGGGAGGGGCCAAACGGCCTGTTGACATCGAACATATGTTCGATTAGGATCAGAGCCCATGGTTTCCGCCACGGTTGCCGACACGTTCGCAAGCCTAAAAGCCGGCTTGGAGGGGCGCGCCGCGGGACGAATCGTGGAATCCGGCGGTAAGCCGGTTTCGAGCGGCTTTCCGGAGCTGGACCGGGCGCTGGCCGGCGGGTTCATCCGCGGAAGCATCGCGACCCTCGAGGGTGGGACCGGTTCGGGGCGGACAGCGATTTTGGCCGCGGCGCTGGCGAGTGCAACGCGTTCCGGTTTGGCGGCGGCGATTGATGACGGCACGCTCTATCCCCCGGATTTAGCACGCGCGGGCGTCGTTCTCGATAGGCTGCTGCTAGTGAGCGCAACGTCGCCGCTGGCGTGCGCACGATGCGCGGATATTTTGCTGCGCTCGCGAGCTTTCTCGCTGGTGACGCTTCCGGCCGTGCCCGTGCGCGGCACAGTCTGGTCCCGCTTAGGCGCGCTCGCGAAAAAATCCGACGCGCTGCTGCTGACGTTGGGACAGGCAAGCACGGAGCTGGGGTATTTTGCGTCGACGCGCGTGCGGTGCGCCATCGATCGCATCTTTTGGACTGAAGAAAGCGGAGTGCTGCGCGAGCTGGCAGGCTACGAAGTTTGCACACACGTCTTCAAGCACCGCCGCAGCGCTCCCGGCGCGGTCGCGCGCTTGCGAATCGCCTGATGCTGCTCTGCCTACACGTTGCCGCATTCCGGCTAGCGGTAGCCCGGCGGGGCATCGATACTCCGGACGATCTCTTTATTCTGGCCGATAAAGCCGATCGCGGGCGCGTCCTCGAGGTCGACGATCGCGCTCGCGCTCTTGGCGCGCGTCCCGGACAGACGGTCTTGCAGGCGTGCGCGGCGGCAGGCGGAGCGCGCGTGCTCGTTCACGATACTTCCTACGCGCATACCGTGTGGGAAGACATGCTCGACGAACTCGATGCGCTTTCGCCGCTGGTGGACGACACGGCCGAAGGTACCGCATACGTGGAGATGCGCGGCTGCGACGGCATGGCGAGCGACTGGATCGCGCGCGCACACGCCATCTTGGAACGTTTTGATTTACCGGTGCGCGCTGCGGTCGGTCCCAACAAGTTCGCGGCGCGCGCGGCAACCTACGTGCGCGACGGCTGCATCTGCGCGTCCGGCGAAGCAGCTCAGTTGCTGGCCCCCCTGCGGCTCGAAGTGCTCGACGTTGAGCCGGCCATCCTCGAGCGGCTGCACTTGCTCGGCATTTCGACGCTGGGCGAACTGGCGCGCTTGCCGCATGGTCCGTTCGTTCGCCGTTTCGGCGCGCGAGCCGCGCGCTGGCACGAATGCGCGCGGGGGATCGATGCCGTGCCTTTTCGTCCGCGTCCTTACGCGCTGCAGATCGAAGCGGCCGCGTTCGGCGAAGGCAGCGCAGCGCAAGAAGAGCAAGTCTATTTTGCGCTGCGCGTTTTGGCCGAGCGCATCTGCAGCGATTTGAGCCGCGCGGGGAAAGCGGCCGTGCTCTTGCGCACGACCTTCGAATGCGAGAACGGAGATCTGCGCGAATTGGACGCCGGCTTCGCGCAGCCCACTGCCGATCCGCGCGTCGTGCTCGATATTTTGCGGGCGAAGCTGGAAGGCCTGATCTTCGACGCGCCGGTAACGGGGCTGAAGCTGCAAGCGCTGCGTTTAGAAGAGTGCGGTACCTTCACCACGCTCTTTTCAGGAACGCAGCCCGATCCGCAGATGCTCGCGATTGCATTCGAGCGTTTGCAGGCGGTTGGAGATGTCCAGGCGCATCAGGCGCACGTGCGTCCCGCCCACCTTTTGGAATCGCGCTTTGCAATGTCTCATCCGGACTTGAGCCATGCCAGTGTCACCCTGAGTAGTGCGCCATTGGCGCACGTCGTCGAAGGACGCGTGTCGAAGGGCGAGGAGCGCACTTATGCGTCGCAGCTCCGCATGCTGCCGGTTCGCGAAGTCGCAGTGAGGTTGCGCGGCAATGCGCCGGTCAGTGTGGATGCGCGGCCGGTCGTGAAGTGCGCCGGGCCCTGGCGCGTGGACGACGGCTGGTTTGAGAGCGCACACGTTGCGCGCGACGAGTACGACGTGCTGCTCGACGGCGGTATGCTCTGGCGCGTCTACAGGCAAGGCGAGAAGTGGTATCTGCGCGGCGCGTATGACTGAGTGCCTGCGCTTCCAGCGCGTGGCCTGGGATTGGCTGCGCAGCGGTGAGATGACGCGCACGGCACATATGTTGTCACCGCTCGAAGAATTAGCCGGGTTCAATTACGGGTTCATCTACCTGCTCGAAATACAGGGCGACGCCACGCCCCTGCGTCTCGTTCAGGCCAATTTTCTGACGAAAATTGGCTATTCCGAGCATCCGATACGGCGGATCCGGGAATTACAGCCCGCTTATAAAGGAAGGCTGCGCCTGCGCGCCTGCTTCGTCGGCGACCCGCCCGCCGAGCGTTTCGCGCACCGGCGCTTCAAGAGCTTGCGGGTCAAGAACGAATTGTTTTTAGCTCATCCGATCATCGACGAGTACTTCCGCAGTTCGCGTGAGCAGATGCGCTCGCAGCTGCGCGAGATCCACGTCTGTTCGCAAGCGTGCCCGCAGTTCAATGCGCGGCTGGACCTCACGATGTTGAGTGCGTGGCTCGCGCGCTAGCCGATGCGTGGCTACGCCGAGCTGCACGCGCACAGCAACTTCACGTTTCTCGAAGGCTCGTCGCACCCTGAAGAATTAGTCGAGGCCGCCGCCGCCCTGGGCCTGACGGCGCTGGCCCTTACCGACCGCGACGGGCTCTACGGTGCGGTACGATTCAGCAAAGCCGCGGCCGAGCGTAAACTTCCGGGGATTATCGGAAGCGAACTAACTTTCGGCGACGGTGATCGGATCGTCGCGCTTGTGGAAAGCGCCTTCGGGTACGCCAATCTTTGCGAACTGATCTCGCTCGGTCAACTGCGTGGGAGCAAAGGCGATCCCCGGCTGCATCTGGAGGATTTCGATAACCGTACCGGCGGCTTGGTGATCCTTGCGGGCGGCGGGGCCGCCGCGCGAAAAGCTGCCGGTTTACGCGAACGCTTCGGCCCGGCGCTCTACTTGGAACTGCAGCATCACCTGCATGCCGCCGACGCACGCGCTTGCCGGGAGACGCTCGAGTTGTCCCGCCGGTTTGACATTCCGTGTGTGGCGACCAACGGCGTCTTTTACGCAAATAAAGATAGCGCGCGCTTGGCGGACGTTCTTTTTTGCGTGAAAGCAAAAACGACGCTCGCGCAGGCGCGCGAAGACGCGACACTTCGTCCGAACGCCGAATATTACGTGAAAGCGCCGCGCATGATGGCGCAGATATTCGAAAGCTACCCGCAGGCGCTCGACAACACACTCGCAATTGCGGAACGCTGCGCATTTCGTCTCGAACGGTTAACGGGGCAGTTCCCGCTCTTCCCGGTCACGCAAGGATATACGCGGCAAAGCTATTTGCGCGAACTCGTGTATCGCGGCGCAGCCGAGCGCTACAAAACGCCGTTCGACTCCGCCGTCGAACGCCAGCTCGAGTACGAACTGGGGATGATCGCCAAGGCCGATCTGGCCGGCTACTTTTTGATCGTCTGGGACATCGTGCGCGCCGCCGCTGAAATGGGCGTGCTCTGTCAGGGACGCGGTTCGGCGGCCAATTCGGCAGTTTGCTACGCGCTCGGCATCACCGCGGTCGATCCGATCGGCATGAACTTGCTCTTCGAGCGGTTCATGTCGGAAGGGCGCCAAGAGATTCCCGACATCGACGTGGATTTCGCCCACCAGGATCGTGAGAAAGTCATTCAATACGTCTACGGGCGCTACGGACGCACGCACGCAGCGATGGCGGCGGAAGTGGTGACATATCATACGCGCTCGGCCATTCGCGACGTCGGAAAAGCGATCGGGCTGACGCTCGCGCAAGTGGACGCCGTCGCGCGGGAATACGATGCGCGGGAATCGCTGGCCGGCGCAACGGGAGTGCGCGATGCCGAACCCGTCGATGCCCCGCCCCCTCGCGGTGTTGTCACCAAGCCTGCGCTGGGACACGCGCACGATTATCACGGCTTGACGGATCGCGATTATGCTGACAATCCCGACCCTCACTTGAAAGCGCCGCTCGAAGGAGAGCTAGGCGAACGGCTTTTTGCCCTGTGCCGGCGCGTCGACGGCTTTCCGCGCCACATGGGGATTCACTCCGGCGGCATGGTGATGACACGCGATCCGCTCGTACGGGTCGCTCCGGTGGAGTGGGCCACGATGCGCGACCGCACCATCGTGCAGTGGGACAAAGACGATCTGCAAGACTTGGGACTGATCAAGATCGACTTGCTCGGGCTGGGCATGCTTTCGCTCTTGCGCGAAGCGTTTGCGCTGCACGAACGGGTGAGCGGCGAGCGCCTCAAGCTGCATACGATCCCGCAAGACGATCCGGCGACGTACGCGATGATCCAAAAAGCCGATACGATCGGCGTCTTCCAAATCGAGTCGCGCGCGCAGCAGTCGATGCTGCCGCGCATGAAGCCGGTCTGTTTTTACGACATCGTGATGCAGGTCGCAATCATCCGGCCCGGACCGATTCAAGGACAAATGATCCATCCGTTTTTGCGGCGGCGGTCGGGTCAGGAGATCGTCAGTTACCCGCACCCTAAACTCAAACCGGTGCTCGAGCGCACGCTGGGCGTGCCGCTCTTTCAAGAACAGGGGATGCGCATGGCGGTCGAAGCCGCGGGCTTTTCACCCGCCGAAGCGGATCGCTTGCGTCGCGCGATGGGGCATAAGCGCTCGCACGAGCGCATGCGCGAACTCTATCCGAAACTCGTCGAAGGCATGGTCGAGAACGGCATCGATCGCGCCGCAGCCGAGCAGCTCTTCCACATGCTCGAAGGGTTCGCCGATTACGGTTTTCCCGAATCGCACGCCGCCAGTTTCGCGCTGCTCGCTTACGAGTCGGCCTACCTCAAGTGTCATCATCCGGCCGTTTTTGCCGCCGCGATTCTCAACGTGCAGCCGATGGGTTTTTACTCTACCGAAGTTCTCGTCAACGACGCGCGCCGGCACGGCGTTACCGTGAAACCCGTTGCCGTCAATGCGAGTGAGTTTTGGAGTTTTGTGGATCCGCAAGGTGCGCTCAGACTGGGCTTTCACGTGATTCGTGGCCTGGGCGAAGCGCAGCGCGAGCGGTTGCAGTCTGCGCTGGGGCAAGGACCGTTTGCGGACTTGCGGGACTTCGCGCAGCGCACGCAGCTCGAAAAAGAAGCGATCGAGAACCTGGCGGTCGCGAGCGCTTTCGATCCATGGTTTGCTTCGCGACGCGAAGCCATGTGGGCTTTACGCGGCTTGGACGAACGGGAAACGCGCGGCGAACTCGGCCGGCTGATGGACGTCGACGAGCCGGCGGCGCATTTCGCCGCGATCTCGGCGCGGCAAGAAACAGCATTCGATCTCTGGTCGACCGGCATCTCGGCGAACGTTCAGCCGATCGCGCACATGCGCGCCGAACTCGAAAAAGAACGCGTCATCCCTGCCGCCCGGTTGGCGGAGTTGCCCGGCAATCTCGTCTGTAAGGTCGGCGGACTGGTGATCACCCGGCAGCGACCCGGCACTGCGAAAGGGTTCGTCTTTTTAACGCTCGAGGACGAGACGGGTTTGGTGAACGTCATCGTCCGGCCCGACGTCTACGAGCGCTACCGCCGGACAATCCGTCAGTCGATGACCGTTATCGTCGAAGGCAAACTCCAGAAGGAAGGCGGCTGCATCGACGTGCTCGCGCGCAAGGTCTGGAGCTTCGATGCAAGCGATGTCGTCGGCGGAGTCCGCTCGCGTAACTTTCAGTAAGCATGATCAGCCGATCAATTCTATGCGGTTTCCGAACGGATCGTTGATATAGGCGTGCTCTAAGCGGTCCTCATAGGGTTCCGTTTGAATGGTGATCCCGGCTGCGCGCAACCGCGCAGTTAATTCCGCGTAATCGGTGCATCGAAGCGCGGGATGTGCTTTTGCGGCGGGTCGAAAGTGCGGATCTACACCAAGATGCAACTTCGTCGAACCGCTTGCAAACCAAACGCCACCCCTGGCTTGGAGATGCGACGGCTTGCTAACCTCCTCCATTCCAAGGAGGCCGCCATAAAACGAGCGGGCCTCGTCTTCCTTACCGGCGGGCATCGCAAGTTGAACGTGATCGTACGCGAACCGACTCGGCCGACGCGCGATGACATCGCTTGCCTTTCTTCGCAAAGCCGCCACATCGATTTGGAATCTTCCCAACACGCGGCTCCCGACGCCTTTCGTTCCGAGGATCCCCAGCAGCAAATGTTCGCTGCCGATATAATTCTTATCAAGCGCGCGCGCTTCGGCGAACGCGAGTTCAATCGCGCGCTTTCCGTTGGGCGTGAAGATCAATTCTTCCACCGTCGCCGCGGGTGCGCTTCCAATTATCTCTCTCGCAGCCTTCGCAACCTCGTCCGGTGCGACACCAAGTTCGGTCAGGAGCTTGGCCGCGGCGCTCTTCGCGACGGATACAACTCCGATGAGCATATGCTCTGTTCCAATGTAATGATTACCGGCTTCCACGGCGGACTCTTGCGCCAGCATGATGCTATTCCGCGCTTCCACGTTAAACGGTTCCCACATTGACATGTTATGATCGTTCCTTTAATCGTGCGCCACGGGACACGAAGCGAAATGGTGTTCGTAACAATAGGCGACGAGCGGATGCGGATTGGCATCGGACGGCATAACGTAGCCGGCTTCAGGCCCCGGAAGCGGCATGCTGCGCCATCCGAGTTTGATGGGATCCCGCGATTGCGGAAAACGAACGGGCCACGGAACGGTTCCCGTTTCACTCGTTCCATCCGGGTAGAGCACCCAATAGCGGACGTAGTAATAATCCCACGGCCCGACTTGCCACGATTGCGTGGGATACAGAATCCCCTGTCCGATATTCGGAGAGCCGATGCTGCCCGAAAAATCGTACGTGTAGCGTTTGGTCGTCGCAGGGGCACTCACGGGTTGCGCGGCGCTCAATACCGGATTGTTTTCTTCACGCAGCTTGGCGATCGTCTTTGCGAATTGCTGCTGCTGCTGCGCAATCTGCTGGCTGAAGCTTTGCGTTTGCGGCCCGTAGTGAATAGTTGCCCGCGGCACGCTGATTGCCGCTCGCGGCGTTATGCGCGCGAGTTCGCGATGCGGAGCCTGATCGATCTGCGGACGAGTGATCGCTCGCGGCGCAGGCTGCGGCGCCGGCAGCCGGATCGAAGGGGGCTGCGGCCGCGTGCGGTGTTCGAGGCGAATCGCGCTCGACGTTATCGAGATCGTTTCCACCGGCTGAAGTTGCTGTGCGCCGGCGACGAAACGCGCGCGCAAAAGCCACGCCAGCAGCGGGCCTGCAATGAGATGAAACGCGATGGAGAAGAGAAAGGCCCACAACAGGAACTGCTGGGCGCGGTCGCGCCGTGGTCTAGATCTCAGAGACGACCCGTAATGGTTTGAAATAATGCAGCCCCGCGGACTCCAGGATACGTTTGCCTTGACCGTACAGGATGAAGTTCAAGAAACTCTGTGCGTTTTGAGGGTGGGCCGCATGCGGCAGAATCGCGATGCCGAACGCGATTTCGTTTGCGAGATTCGTCCCTGGGGGCAGTTCGATCGTCCGTAAAGCCATCGGCGCCGCCTCCGTCGAGTAGAAGAAGCCCGCGTCGAGCTCGCCGGTTTGGACGCGCACCGCGAGGTCTTCCTCAGGAAACTCGTGTGCGCTTCCAAGCAGCTTCTGCGCTAACGCGGGTCGATGGTAATACAGCCCCAGCAATTGGAGGGCGCGCACGGTACGGTAGCCTTTGGGGTCGATCGCGGGGTCGGTGCGTCCGACGCGCACCCCCGGCGCACTGAGCGCATCCAAGATTGAGACGCTGCCGTTGGCCGCCTTCGCGAAAAGATGCGCGTGGGCGGATTTAGAAGAGTAAGCCACAACCATTCTCGCCGAGCCGAAGACGGTGTACGATCGCACGATCCCTTTGAATAACTTCGGGTCCGCGCTAATGAAGACATCCGGATTGCGCAGGCCCGCGCGAATCAAGTTCGCGAGCGCGCGGCTTCCTTTCGCTTCCCCGGCAAAATGCACTCCGGTGCGCGAGTCGAAAGCTCGCGCGATAGGTCCTTCCATGACCGCCACCAGCGAGGCGGCGTAGGCAACCGAAACAGCCGGCGCGGAATCGGGTATCAACATAACGGCCGCGGCGAGGAACAGCGCTGCGAGCTTCATGAGACCCGACTTTCCGTGGCGCGAAAAGACATTCCTCATAACGGTGAGAACAAAGCAACCCAAGGGAGCATAGCCGACTCGATGCACGCGCACCCCATAGACGAGATCGATATGAACGACGGATCGCAAGGAAAACGCGACGGCAGCATGACTCGAACGCTGGTCTGGGTCGGCGTTGCGGGGCTTTCGGCCGCCCTTGCGTTCGCGCTGATACGCGCGGCGATTTCGCGGCGGCCCGCCGATCCCACGAGCCGGCGCATTCAACAACTGATCGACGAGGCAAACCAACTTCTCAAAACGCTTGACGATCAGCGTTAGTCTCGGCTCCGAACTCGAACTCGCGTTTACCGACGTCCTCGCCAACGGCCAAGCGGTTGGGCGCGCAGGCGGCGTCGTTGTTTTCTGTTCCGGACCACTTCCCGACGAGCGCGCGCGCGTTCGCATCACGGCGGTCAAGCCAAAATACGCCGTTGCGGACCTTCTGGAAATCGTCGAGACCTCTATCGACCGGGTGGCGCCATTCTGTCCGGTCTTTGGCGAGTGCGGTGGATGCCAGCTCCAGCATCTCGCCTATCCGGCGCAGTTGGCTTGGAAACGCGAGGTCGTTCGTAACGCGCTCGTGCGCATCGGCGGCTTCGCGGAGATGACCGTGGCCGAAACGATTGGCATGCGAAACCCGCGAGCGTATCGTAACAAGATGTCGCTGGTCGTGGACCGGTCTCGCGAGCGCGTCGGTTTCTACAAGCAACGCTCGCACGACGTCGTGCAAATCGACGGCTGCCCGATCGTTTTGCCGAGGCTCGACGCGCAGATACCGCGACTCAACGCTGCCAAGGCCGACCAAACGATGTCGGATGCGTTCGCGCGCACGCGCCACGTCGTCGCGCGAACCGCGCAAGCGACCGGCGAAGTCGTGGTGACGTTCACGACCGATCGTCCCGACGATGTGCTGAAAGCAAAAGCCGCACAGGTCGCCGGAAAACTGGATAAGGTTTCGGGGCTGACCAACTCATACGAGCTCTCCGGAGCGAATGCGATCTTGGGGCGCAGGCAACGAACGCTGACAGGTTCTGCAACGATCGAAGAGTCGATGGGCGGCTTGCGCTATCGCGTTTCGCCGGGTTCGTTCTTTCAAGTCAACATGGAGATACTCGAGCGTATCTTCGAGCGGCTGGATCCGCTGTTGACGCGGCCGCTGCGCATCCTCGATTTGTACTGCGGCGCCGGGGCGTTTGCGCTGTACTTCGCGAAGCGCGGCGCAACGGTCTTGGGAATCGAGGAGAATGCGCTGGCCGTTGCTGAGGCGCGCGAAAACGCGGCGCTCAACGGACTTGTTTCGAAGGCGCGCTTTCAAACGAGCACGGTGGAGCGCGCGCTCACCCATCCCGCTATGACGAAGGAGATCGCCGGGATGGACGCAGTCTTCCTCGATCCGCCACGCAAGGGCTGCGAGGAGCGCGCGCTCGCAGCGATCGCCGCCCGGCGGATCCCCGCGATCTGGTACCTGTCGTGCGACCCGGCCACGCTCGCCCGGGATTTGAAGTTTCTGGCCGCCAAAGGGTACCGCCCCGGCGAGGCACAGCCGTTCGACATGTTTCCGCAGACCGGACACGTGGAGACGCTAGCGCTGCTCGCCCGTTCCTGAGGTAGGCGTGGCATCTGAAAAAATTGACGTCCGGTACGTCGCAAAACTCGCGCGGATCGCTTTGAGTGAAGACGAGGTCGAGCGCTTCGGCAAACAGCTGGGCGATCTGCTCGAGCACGTCAACGTGCTTTCCGAATTGGAAACCTCGGCCGTACCGGCCACGGCGCAAGTGGTTGAGTCCACAAACGTGGAGCGTGCCGATGAGGCCGGTCCGTGCCTGGATCGCGAAACCGTGCTCGCTATGGCGCCGCAACGCGAAGGCTCGTTCTTCCGAGTTCCAAAGATCATCGCTGAACCGTGAACGATCTCGTTAAACGTTCGGCGACGGAAATCGCACGCGACGTCAACGCGAAACGAATTTCCGCTGCGGACGTGACTGAAGCGGTGCTCGCCCGCGTCGATGAAGTCGACGACCGGTTGGGGTGTTACCTCGCGCGGCTGCACGAGCTCGCGCGCCGGCAGGCGCGGCGCGTTGACGAACGGGTCGCGGCGGGTGAAACATTGCCGCTCGCGGGAATCCCCCTTTCCGTCAAAGACAACATGTGCTTGGCAGGAACGCGGACGACGGCCGGCTCGAAAATTTTGGAGAACTGGATCGCGCCGTACACAGCGACGGCGGTTCAGCGTATGCTCGATGCGGGCGCGATCCCGATTGGAAAGTCAAATCTCGACGAATTCGCGATGGGCAGTTCGTGCGAAAACAGCGCGCTCGGCGTCACGCGCAATCCGTACGACTTGCAGCGCGTGCCTGGCGGCAGCTCGGGTGGTTCGGCTGCAGCCGTCGCAGGTTTTGAAGCCGCGATCGGGCTGGGAAGCGATACCGGCGGATCGATTCGCGAACCCGGCGCGTTCTGCAACGTTGTCGGTTTCAAGCCGACGTACGGACGCGTCTCGCGGTATGGATTGATTGCCTTTGCGTCGAGCTTGGATCAGATCGGGCCGCTGACCCGGACGGTCGAAGACGCGGCACTGGCTTACGACGCAATGGCCGGACACGATCCGATGGATTCCACGAGCATCGATCGTCCGGTCGAACCGGCCGCGTCGTCGCTCCGCGATGATCTCAAAGGCTTGCGCATCGGCATCGTCAGGGAATTCGTAACGGCTAAGCTCGGCCCCGAAATCGACGCGCTCTATAAACGCGCGTATTCAGAACTCGAGAACTTGGGTGCCGAGCTCGTCGAAGTCTCGCTGCCGACCGCGGATTACGGACTCGCGACCTATTATTTGATTGCGCCGGCGGAGTGCAGCAGCAATTTGGCGAGATTCGATGGAGTCCGCTACGGTTTGCGCGTTGACGGCGCCGACGTCGGACAGATGTACGAACAGACGCGTGCGGCCGGTTTTGGTCCCGAAGTGAAGCGCCGCATCCTCATCGGCACGTATGCGCTTTCGAGCGGATACTATGACGCGTATTACGTCAAAGCTCAGAAGGCGCGGACCATGTTCGCCCAAGACTTTCGAAAAGCGTTCGAGGTCTGCGACCTGATTGCGGCGCCCGCTGCCAGTAGCCCCGCATTCGAATTCGACTCGAAGAGCGACCCGTACAGCATGTACATGATGGATTACTACACGATTCCCATGTCGCTGGCCGGCTTGCCGGCGCTCTCGGTTCCGTGCGGCTATGCCGGCACGCCGGCGCTGCCGATGGGGCTGCAGCTCGCGGCTCCGCTCTTTGAGGAAGCGAAGCTGCTCGGCGCCGCGCACGCTTACGAACGCGCGACCGCGTACTCTGCAAAAGGCGCGCTGGCTGTATGATGGGCAAGACGCGCTACGAAGCCGTGATCGGGATCGAATGTCACGTCGAGCTGAAGACGCGCAGCAAAATGTTTTGCGCTTGCGCCAATGAATTTGGCGGCGAGCCGAACACCAGGATTTGTCCGGTTTGCTTGGCGCTGCCGGGCGCGTTGCCCGTCGCCAACGCCGCTGCAATTCGGCACATGATTCGCGCCGGGCTCGCGTTCGGTGCGCAGATTCCGGCCTTTTCGAAGTTCGATCGCAAGAATTACTTCTATCCGGACATGCCCAAGGATTACCAGATTTCCCAATACGACATGCCGCTGACGCTCGGCGGCAGCGTGCGCTACTGGCTCGAAGACGGCACGCTGAAAGAATGCAAGCTCACGCGCATTCACTTGGAAGAAGACACCGGAAAATCGATGCACGGCGGCGGTGAAGACGGCCGCATCGCGGGCAGCTCGTTCTCTCTCGTCGATTTCAACCGCGCCGGCGTACCGCTGATGGAGTGCGTCGGCGAGCCGGATCTTCGCAGTGCCCAAGAAGCGGTCGGGTATTTGGAGGCGCTCAAGCGTACGTTCGTGGTATTGGGCGTAAGCGACGTAAAAATGGAGGAAGGCTCGCTGCGCTGCGATGCCAACGTCTCGATCCGTCCCGAAGGCGGTACGGAGCTGGGGACCAAGACCGAGATCAAGAACATGAATTCGTTCCGGTCGGTGTTGCGCGCGGTCGAAAGCGAAATCGAGCGGCAGATTTCCGTACTCGAATCGGGAGGGCGGATCGTTCAGGAAACGCGCGGCTGGGATGAAGGTCAAGGCGTGACACATTCGATGCGCAGCAAAGAAGAGGCGCACGATTACCGCTATTTTCCCGATCCAGACCTCGTCCCGATCGAAATCGACGCCGCGCTCATCGAAGAACTGAAGAAGACGATTCCGGTTCTTCCCCCCGAGCGCTTTGCAAAGTATCGGGAGTACGGAATGGACGCCAAGCAGGCTACGCAGCTCGTCGACAACTCGCCGCTGGCGGACTATTTCGACGCATCCGTTGCCGCCGGTGCAAACCCTCAGGCGAGCATGAATTTCGTTCTTGGCGATCTGTCGCGGCTGGCGAATGAATCCGGCACGGCGGTGCACGACTCAGCGGTCACGCCGGCAGCATTGGCGGAGCTCGTTTCACTTGTGGAAGCCAAAACGATCAATTCAAAAATAGCGAAAGAGCTGCTCGAACGGATGTGGGGCGGCGAAGGCCCTCCCAAAGCGATCGTGGAGAAAGAGGGCCTCGCGCAAACCAGCGATACCGGTGAAATCGAGCGGCTGATCGACGAGGTCTTGGCCGCGAACGAAAAGGCGGCTGCCGACTATAAGGCCGGCAAGACGAACATTCTCGGCTTTCTGACCGGAGCGGTGATGAAGGCGTCACGCGGGAAAGCTAATCCGGCGCTCGTCAACGAGCTGCTGCGCAAGAAATTGGAGTAAACACAAGCGAAAAACGTAGCGCTCGCCGACGATCGCACGCTCGAGACTCTCGACTTTGCGGCGCTGCGCGCGCGCGTCGCGGACCGATGCGTTACCGAGCGCGGGCGGCGGCACGCCGAAGAACTTCACCCGCTTGCGGCTTTTGAGCGCGCCGTTCTCGAGCAAGCCAAGACTGCGGCCGTCCGCGATCTTTCGGCCGCCGCCGACTTCCACGTTCTGCCCGCCGTCGAAACGGCCGATCTCACGGCGCGGGCCGCGATCGGCACGTCGCTTTCGGCGATCGATTTGCGGTCGCTCGCCGAGGCGATCGGCGCGGCTGCGGCGGCCTTCAATAAGACGCGCGAATATAGCGGTGATGCGCTCGTGCCCGTAACGGCCCCTTACCGCCCGCTGAAAGATCTTCAGAGAGCGCTGACCGATGCGATCGATGAGCGCGGCACCGTGCTCGACCGCGCGTCGCCCGCACTCGGACGCATCCGCAAGAATCTGCAGAACGCGCAACGCGAAGCTCGTGATCGCGTGAGCGCGCTGCTACGCTCGCCCAAATACTCGCGCGCGATCCAAGACTCCGTAGTCACGATTCGGGACGGCCGTTTCGTCGTGCCGGTGAAGACGGAGTTCAGCGGCGACGTGCCGGGCATCGTGCACGATACGAGTTCGAGCGGCCAGACCGTCTTCGTCGAGCCGCTGGCGGCGCTCGAAACGAACAACCGCGTCCGTACGCTGCACATCGATGAAGAGCGGGAAGTCGCGCGCATCCTCGCGCAGCTCTCGCGCGAAGCCGGCGCTCTAGCGCCGCAGATCGAAGCGAATATGGAGATGCTCGCAGAGCTCGATCTGTTGGCAGCCAAGGCGACTCTCGCGCAAGCGATGGACGCTCGTCCTCCCGACCTGACTGAAGAATCCGGCGTGAGCGTGCAGTCAGGCCGCCATCCGCTGCTCGGCGATCGCGCCGTTCCCCAGTCGCTCACCCTCGATGAAAACACCCGCGTGCTCGTGGTCAGCGGTCCGAACATGGGCGGCAAGACGGTTGCGCTCAAAATGGTCGGCTTGTTCGTTCTGATGACGTATGCCGGAATGCAAGTGCCGGCCGCTGACGGAACGCGCATCGGGCGGTTCGACTGCGTCTTTGCCGACATCGGCGACGAGCAGTCGATCGCGGCAAATACGTCGACGTTTTCAGCTCACCTCGCGCGCATGCGCGACATTCTCGCGCGGGCGGGCCCGCGTTCGCTGGTGCTCGTTGACGAAATCGGCGGTGGAACTGAGCCGGGTAGCGGCGCGGCGCTCGCGGTAGCGATGCTCGGACGGCTGCTTGCCGCCGGCGCGTGCGCTATCGTCACGACGCACAGCACCGAGCTCAAACTCTTCGCTCACGAAGCCGGCAAAGTCATGAACGCCAGCGTGAGGTTCGATCCCCAGACGTTCGCGCCCACATTTCATCTGGACGTCGGGACTCCGGGTCAGTCGCTGGCCTTTGCGCTCGCGCGATCGATCGGCATCGATCGCGGACTGATCGCCAATGCCGAAGCGCTGTTGACCTCGCGCGACCGCGATTACGAACGAGCTCTAAGCCAGCTTGCCGACCTCAACGCGAATCTGCAGCGGGAGCGCGAAACGCTCCAGCGCGATCGCGAGCATGTGGCCACGCTGCAAGAAAATCTGCGATCGCGAAGCGAATCGCACGAGCGCGAGCGGCGTGCGTTTGCGCAAAACGCCGATGCGCGGTTGCGCGAAACGCTGCGTGAGTTTGCGGCAACCCTCGCCGCGCACGACGCGCAGCGAACGGCGCCTAAGGTGACACGCGGTCAAGCAGAACTCTTGCAGCGGACACTCGACGAGCTGCACCGCGACCTGGGGATGTCGTCGGATGAGCAGGCCGGCGGTATCGTGCCGCCGCGCGCATTCTTGCAAGGCGATGCGGTGCGCGTCCTTTCGCTCGCTCAAGACGGCTCCGTCATCGCCGACAACGGCGAGAACGTGCTGGTCGCGATTGGTTCGATGAAGATGATGGTGAGCAAGAACGATGTGCGTCCGATCGCAGCGGCCGCAAAGACTTCCGGACCTTCTCCGGGCCAGACCCGGCTCGAAGCTGCCGGCCGCACCACGGCGGAACTTGACGTGCGCGGCAAACGGTTCGTCGAAGCCGAGCCGCTGGTCGATCGCTGGATCAACGAAGCGGTGCTGGCAGGAAATTCGCCGCTGCGGCTCATTCATGGAAAGGGGACCGGCATGCTTGGGCGCGGGCTGCAAGAATATTTGCGCGCGCATCCGCAGGTGGCCAACGTGCGTTATGGCGGCGAAGACGAGGGAGGCGGCGGCGTAACGATTTTTGAACTGCGCTGACGATGCCAATAGCGATTGACGAGCTCCTCGACGGATTCGACCACGTCGAGACGCAGCGCGAGCTCGAAGACCGGCTGGCCGGCGGGGAGCCGCTGACCGTCAAACTCGGTCTCGATCCGACGTCGCCCGATCTACATCTTGGGCATGCCGTCGTCTTGCGTAAACTTCAGCAGTTCGTCGAAGCCGGACACAAGGTTGTACTGGTCATCGGATCGTTCACCGCCCGGATCGGCGATCCGTCCGGGCGGAACGAACTTCGTCCGCCGCTAACGACCGCCGAGATCACGGCAAACATGAAAACGTACGCGGAGCAAGCCGGGAAAGTGCTCGACATGGACCGCGTGCGGCTCGAATATAACTCTACCTGGCTCGACCGCTTGACATCGGCCGATCTGCTTCGGTTGCTCTCTCAAGTCACGGTCGCGCAGATGATCGAGCGTGAAGATTTTCACGAACGCTATAAAGCCGGTACGCCGATTGCCCTGCACGAGTTTCTCTATCCTATCGCGCAGGCGTACGACAGCATCGCGTTGCACGCGGACGTCGAGCTCGGCGGCAACGATCAGCTTTTCAATCTCCTGATGGGGCGCCAATACCAGCGCGCGGCCGGGCAACGCGAACAGGTCTGCATGACCGTCCCGCTTCTCGAAGGTTTGGACGGCTCCAAAAAAATGTCGAAGTCGGCCGGCAACTATGTTGGTTTGACCGAGCCGGCGGAACAGCAGTTCGGGAAACTGATGCGGATTCCGGACGAAGCGATCCCGCGCTACGCGCGGCTGGCGGCATTTCGCTCGCAAGTGGAATGCGGCCGTCTTTCGCAGACGCTCGCAAGCGGCAAGGCGCACCCGATGCAAGAGAAGAAACAGATCGCCCAGGAAGTCGTCGCGCTCTATCACGGCGCAGCGGCTGCGAACGCCGCCCGGGAATACTTCGAGCGAACCGTTCAGCAACGCGAGCTGCCGAAAGAGAACGTTCCCGAGATCAAGCAGGGCGATGCGCGGCGTGTCATCGACGTGATCGTCGCCGCTGGGCTGGCGGAAAGCCGGCGCGCGGCGGAGAGGCTCGTCGTGGGTAGGGGCGTGCGCATCGATGGTATACTCGTCGAGGACCCGAAAGCGCCGTGGCCCGCTAGCGGACCGGTGACGCTCTCGGTCGGGGCGCGAAAATTTGTAAGAGTATTGCCCAACTGATATGAAGCGATTTATTTGCAAGCGCTGCAAGCGCGAATACGCCTATCCCAGCCCCGGCGGCCCGCCGATCAAGTGCGAGTGCGGCTGGTGGTACGAAAACGTGCGAGGGAAAATCCGCGAGGCGTTCTGGGAGCGCATCGATCCGTACCGCGACCCGCCCACTACACTTTTTTCAAAAGGGTGACGAGTTCGGCAAGCTCCGCCGAACTGAAGACGTAGACGCTCTTACAGAATTCGCACGTCGCATCGGTGCGCGGCCGCTCCCGCGACATCCTGAGCAGTTCGTCCGCACCCAAGCCGGCCAAAGCGGTCTCAACTCGCTCGCGCGTGCAGAGGCAGGCGAAGCCGACTTCAAGGGCACGCTCCGATCGTACCACCGCGGCGCCGGCGAAACGTTGTATCAGCTCGTGTGCGCCGGCGCCGTTTGAAATTAAGGTGGTGATCGGCGGCAGCTCCAGTGCGCGGCGTTCGAGCATCGCAATCGCTTTGCCGTCGGCATCGGGCAAGACTTGGGCGATGACGCCGCCGGCCGCAACGACTCCCGAAGGATCCGCGAGCACGCCGAGCGCGACGACGCTCGGAATTTGTTCCGACTTCAAAAGATAGAACGCGAGATCTTCGGCAATCTCTCCACTTTGCAGTGGAACGACTCCGGTGTACGGCTGTCCCTCTTCGTAAGCTTTGGTGACGTGCAGCGTTCCCGATCCGATCGCGCTGGCGACGTCGAACTTCCCGGCGGCGTTCAGCGGCAGATCCGCACGCGGCGCCTTTACGTAGGCGCGCGCACCGATCCGGCCGGATGGGGTGAGCCATGCCTCGGCGGCCATGCGCTGCAGAGGTCCGTCGCCGGCCGCCTGCAGCGAGATTCGCAGTGTATCTTTCAGTCCGGCGCCAAGCAGCGCCGCCCCCGTGACGAGCCGCCCCGCCGCCGCTGTGGCAGTAGGGCTCAAACCGTGCCGGCGCTGGGTTTCGCGGACCAGTCGGGTGGTGACCGCCGCCGTTATCGCAAATCCGGCTTCGGGCACCGAGGCGGTGACGATCACATCGAGCATAATCCGGCCCGCACTTGCCCCGAGGTTCGCTTTCTTTCCTTCCCGAAAGCGCCGCCCATGCGAGTCCTGGTTATCCACGGGCCGAATCTGAATCTGCTCGGCGAGCGCGAGCCCGCCGTCTACGGAACGGAAACACTTGCGCAAATCGACGCGCAAATCGCCGAGCTCGCCAAAAACTTGCATCTCGACGTGCGCAGCGTGCAGCATAATTCGGAGGGTGCGATCGTCGACGAGCTGCACGCGGCGCGCGGCGCGTACGAAACCGTGATCTTCAATCCCGGCGCGTACACGCATTACGCATATGCGATCGCCGACGCGATTTCAGCGATCGGCATTCCCGTCTTCGAGGTACACCTGTCGAATATTTTCGCGCGCGAAGAGTTCCGCCGGAAGAGCGTCATAGCGCCCGTTTGCGCGGGCACGATCGGCGGTTTCGGCGTTGATTCCTATCTGCTGGCGCTGCGCGCCGCGGCCCATAAAATATGAGTTTTTCGCTGCATGCGCGGAAGGAGGCCACCGAGTCCCTCCGTATAACAATCCAGGCGGCCGGGCCCATCATCGCACTAGCGCCGCATAAGGAGACTTGAGAACTTGACGAAAGCCGAAATCGTAGATTCCGTTGCCAGCGAGTCCGAACTCTCGAAACGCCAAGCGACGGAAATAGTCGACTTGATCATCGAAGAGATCACGTCGGCGCTGCAAAAGGGTGATGAAGTTGCTCTCACGCCGTTCGGAAGATTCAAGGTGCGCCACCGGAAAGCGCGCGAGGGGCGCAACCCCAAAACGGGCGCAAAGATTAAGATTCCGGCGCGCAAAGTACCGGCGTTCGTCGCCGGAAAAGCGCTGAAAGATGCCGTCGCCGGCGGACGCGGCGGTTCCAAAAAGACGGCAGCGAAGAAAAAGCGCAGGCGCTAAGCATCTCCGCCGGCCCCTGCGGAGTCCGTTTGGCCCCGGCCATCGGGCTGTAGCGAAGCTTGGTTATCGCGCCTGACTGGGGGTCAGGAGATCGTGGGTTCGAATCCCGCCAGCCCGAGATTCCTTGATGGAGAAGCTCTTCACGCCGCCGCCGGTTGAGGCCACGCTTTTTACGGACGGCGGCTCGCGCGGCAATCCCGGCCCGGCGGCGTCGGGCGCGGTGCTGGTGGGACCCGACGGCCGGATATTGCACGAGGTGGGGCATTTTCTGGGCGTCGCGACCAACAACGTTGCCGAGTGGACCGCCGTGCAGCTCGGATTGGAAGCCGCGCTCGAACATGGCGTCAGCAGCCTGTCGGTGCGCATGGACAGCGAGCTCGTCGTGCGGCAGCTTTCGGGCGAATACCGGGTGAAGCATCCGGATCTTCAGCCGCTTCACAGCCGCGTCAAGAGCCTGCTCCGGAAGTTTGCGCATGTCGACATCGCTCACGTGCGGCGCAACGACAACAAGCTGGCCGACGCCGTGGTTAACCGCGTTCTCGATCAGGAGGAGGTCTAATGCGGCGCCCCTGGCTGCCTACCACGCTCTTTGTTTTCGCAATCGTGTTTCTGTTGGCAGGAACGTTTTTGATCAAGTGGCCCGATTTCCAGAACAAGCCGCAAGTTTCAAAAGTTCTGCAAGCGCCGACCGTGCTCGACTTGCGGCTGACCATCGCCTATGACAAGCCTCCGATCTACCAAGAGCAATATGTCGTCCGCAACAACAACGGGCTCTCGACCGCCCAGTACAAGATCACCGGCTATTCCGGGAAGGTCGTCACCATCACGATCCCGCCGGCCAAGCGCTACGACATGACCTTTTTCTTCGAGGACGTCGTTCAAGACGGCATCTGGCAGCTGATGAACCGGCCCCCGCGCGGGAATACCGACGTGCACTACACGCTGTACGTGCATGAAGTCGCTAACCGCAGGCAGGGCTCGCGCACGGTGACGTTCACCGATCCCCACTACTGGGCGGTCACGGCAGGGCATCAGTACGAGATCCACCTGAGTCCGAACAGCCCGACGCCCGATTTACTCAAACTCAAAAGCACGGCACTGGCCGACCCGCGCTTCGAGAAAATCGTGCGCGCGTTTCGTTCGTTCGGGCCGTCCTCTTTTCGCCAGAAAATTTTCCAAGCGCAGCGCCTGGTCAGCAAGTCTCATTGATCGCGCTTCGAATCGCCATGGCCGCGGCCGTGCTTGCGGCCTTGGCCTTTGTGGCTTACGAGCACTTCGAGCAGCCGGCCAATCAACTGTTCGGGCATACGCTGACGCGCGGCCCCTCGAACCAACGTGTGATCGCCCTCACCTACGACGATGGACCTAATCCGCCTTATACGAACCGCATTCTCGACGTACTCGAGAGGGAGGGCGTGCACGCGACGTTTTTTCTGGTCGGGCGGGCGGTGCAGGCGTATCCCGACGTGGTGCGGCGCGAAGTGCGCGACGGCGATGCGCTCGGCAACCACAGCTGGGACCACCGCCACCTGATCGTCTATCCGTCCTCGGCCGTTGCAGCCTCCATCCAGCGGACCGACGCCGCGATCCGATCGGCCGCCGGAATCCACACGCAGCTTTTTCGGCCGCCCTTTGGGGCGCGTGACTGGATCGTTATGCGGGCGGCACAGCGCCTGGGCTACACGGTGGTCATGTGGTCGGGACCGCTTCCGCGCGATTGGGAGTACCCCTCAGCGGCTCAGATTGCGCAGCGCGTTCTGCGAATAGCGGGCGACGGGTCGATTATCGTACTGCACGACGGCAACCGCGGCGAGCTCTGCGCGCAACGCCATTTGAACCCGCACATCTGCGACCGCAGCGCCGATATTGCGGCCACGCGCATCGTGATCGATCAGTTGAAGAAGCGCGGCTACCGCTTTGTGACGATTCCCGAGTTAATCTCGGGACGATCTACGCGTAATAGTGCCCGCGCAGTTCGATAAACCCGCCGGTGTGCTTCCCTTGCGGATCGTGGTGCGTCCAGTGCACGATGGGGATCCGGCCGGGATCGTGCACCATCTCGCCGCGCACCTCGATGCGGTCGCCGGGTTGGACTGGAACGCGCGGCGCAATGCCTGTGTTATCGACGACTCGCACGGGGCCGGCGGGCGTCCGGACGCCGAACGTCTCGTGTTCGCAGTGCGTATGCGTTCCGAAAAAGTATCGTGGGGCGCCCGTCACCGTACCCGAAAACACCACTTCGGCCGGCGCGGCGGCTGCGTAGGCGGAGTATAGGTCCATAATCCCTCCGCCCTCTCCATCACGACGAGCGCCCGCTTAGACAACATGAGCCGGCCCCAAAACTGGTAAAATCTCCTGAAGAAGATGCACATCGTCGAAACTCCGCGCCTGCGGTTGGTACCCGTGACGCCCCGGAACGCGGGCACGCTCTGGGAAGTGCTCCAGCAGCCGGATCTGAGGACGTATCAGGATCTGCCGGCGGCCGGCCGCAAAGCGTTCGGCCAAATGGTCGCGGCGCGCCCGACCGAGCTCGCTGCCGGATCGACCGGTCGTTTCGAATGGCTCGTGCAGTTCGCACATTCTTCCGGCGTCTTAGGTTGGGTTTCGCTGCGTATTCCCGACCGTAAAGAGATCGCCGGAGAAATCGGCTACAGCATCTTACGCGAACATCGCGGGAAGGGCGTGGCGACCGAAGCGGTGCGCGCGCTGCTGGAACAAGCTTTTGACGTCGCCGGCGTTGCGCGCGTTCAGGCTTTCTGCGTTCCCGCGAACGAACCGTCGCGGCGATTACTGAAACGCTTAAATTTTCGCTCGGACGGCGTGCTGCCGCACGGCGCCACGATCAGCGGCCGTCCCGTAGACGTGCTCGTGCACAAGTTGGAACGCGACGTCTGGCTTCAATCCGGGAAGACGATGGAGACACCGGCCTCGGCATAACCGGCGTAGCGCGTGCCCTCTTTTAGATATGCGAGCAGCGGTTCGCGCACGACGGCGATCGCCAGCCGGGCGGCAAGCTCGGTGGGCGTTACCCATTCGACGGCGACGACGTGATCGCCATCGCGCGTAGGAACGGACGGCGTGCCGTGCGCTTCGACCGCAAAGGTGACGTTGGTGATCTGCGTCTCTCCGTCGTACGACTCACTCACGTAACAGAGCTCGCGCACGCAGCCGTGCAAGCCGGTTTCTTCCAACAGTTCCCGCACGACGGTTTCCGCGAGCAGCTCGCCCGGCATCTGCCGTCCTCCCGGCAAATTCCACAGCGGCTGGGCGTGATTGCGATACTTGGACGCAACCAGCAAAATGTCGTCGCCACGTCGCGCGAGCGCGGTCGCCAGGTGAATGCGGTTCATTCCGCAGCCTTCTCGAGCACGGCGAGCGTGCGCTCCGCGGTCTTTCGCCACGGCATTTCGCGCGCGCGAGCGTACCCGCGTTCGCGCATCGCCGCCGCAAGCGATTCGTCCCCGGTCACGCGCCGCAACGCTTGGGCCAGCGCGGGTCCGTCGCCCGGCGGAACGTAGGCCGCAGCCTCTCCGCCGGCTTCCGGAATGCCCGCGGCCGACGATGCGATCACGGGAGCGCCGTAGCTCATCGCCTCCAAAACCGGCAGCCCGAACCCTTCATAGTGCGAGGGATAGACGAACACCGCGCATGCACGATAGAGCGCCGCAAGCGTCGCGTCGTCAATGTGACCGAGTGCGTGCAGACGGCAATGAGCGCCCTCGATGAGCGCCCGCGACCCAATCGTGGAAGTTCCGGCGACGACCAGCGGTAAGCTGATGCCCGCGCCTTGCAGGCGCGTCAGGGCTTCGATTAGTGTGTCCAACCCTTTGCGCGGATCGTTTTCGCCTACGAAAAGGACGAACGGCCCCAACGCCGCAACGTCGAGTGCGACCGGCTGGAGCGGAAGCGGCGCGCCTATGCCAAGCGGAATCGCCGTAATCCGTGAAGCTGCAACGTGAAGTTCGCGCGCCAGTTCCGTCTTTGAAAACTCCGAATCGGTGATAATCGTGCGGCAGCGCCGCGCCGCCCGGCGGAACGTTGCGCGATCGGCCTCCGTGTATTCGGGCCGCACGAATGGGGAAGCGTCGTGCAGCGTTGCGACGGACGGAAGAGAGAAGCCGTCCCAGCTGGGGCCGTTGAACGGAAACCACAAGACGTCGAGATCGCTGCTGCCGTGCAGACGACGCGAACGAACCCGGAAGTCCCCGCCCGCTTCGGCGCGGTAGCGGTGGGCGACGGTCCACGTATGCCACTCGGGCACGATGAGCGTGACGCCGATGCGATCGGCAAAAGCACTCCGCCATTCGGCCAGAATCGCGCGAACGTATCTGCCGATTCCGCGATGATCGCCTGTCAGGTTCCAAGCGTCGACGCCCACCGCAATCATTCCGAATTGCGCGTTCGGTACAGGGCGGCGGGGCTCATTGGGCATACTCAACTCCGTGCACGTCGCGGTCGATGCTCATAATTTGCTGACGGACCGGCGCGGCATCGGCGTCTATCTGCGCGCGGTCCTTTCGCGGATTCTCACAAACGGCGGCTGCAAGGTGACGCTGCTTGTGCGGCATCCGCTGCCGGGCTTGAAGAAGCGCGCGCTGGCCCAAGAACTCGGCTCGGGCGAGTTCGATCTCCGCTCGCGCGTTCCGCACGGTGCCGCGGTCGTGTGGCATCCTTGGAACGGAACGTTCTTTCGCGGCGGCCGACGCAACGTCGTCACCATGCACGACGTCGCTCCGTTCGCGTATCCCGCGGAAGATCCGAATAAACGCCGGTCGCAGCAGGCGCCCTTCAAAATCTCCGCGCGTACGGCCGACCGGATTATTGCCGATTCGCATTTTTCGAAGGGCGGCATTGAGATGCACTTAGACGTCGGGCCGGAACGGATCGTGGTCATCCCGTTGGCGGCGGACGAACTCTTCTCGCCCGGAGAGCCGGAAGAACTTCCTGCGGCTTTGCGTGACCGCCCGTACGTGCTATACGTCGGCGCGCTTGAAGAACGCAAGAACGTGGAGACACTGCTTGCCGCGTGGCGCAACTCGCTGGCATCGCAAGGCATCGCGCTTGCGATCGTAACCGGCGCGAAACTTCCCGCTGACGTGATCGCCCTGCGCGATCTGAGTCCCGAACGTTTCTGTGACGTGTACCGCGGCGCGTTGTGTCTGGCATTCCCGACGCTGTACGAAGGTTTTGGACTGCCGGCGTTAGAGGCGATGTCGTGCGGCACACCTGCCGTGGTTTCACGGGTCGCATCGCTTCCGGAAGTCTGTGGCGAAGCCGCGCGGTACGTCGAGGAACCCCGCAGCGTAGCCGCGTGGGAAACCGCGTTGCGCGAGGTCGCCTCCTCGGAAAAGCTGCGCGCGGACTTGTCACGGCGGGGTCTCGAGCAGGCTGCAAAGTTTTCCTGGGATGCGACCACACGGGCGACGCTCGACGTGCTTGCGGAAGTGTGCGCATGAGCGGGATGCGCTGCGCGGCGCATCTGATCGTCGGATCGCGCGACGAGCCGTTCCTGGGATCTTTGCTCGAGTCGTTAGCCGGGGCCGTGGACGCGCTCGTGGTCAATGATAATTCCAGCGGCATTTCGCCGCACGACGAAACGTTGCGCGCGAGTTGGTTTGGGAGAACCGGGCGCCTTTTCGTCGATCGGGCGCCGTTTACGGACTTTTCCGCGGCGCGCAATCGCTGCCTGGACCTGCACGCGCAAATCGGCGGCGGACTCTGGGCCGTTTTCGTTGACGCCGACGAAGTACACGGCGAAGCGTTCCGGCGCATCACGCGTAATTTGGATGCCGCGCCCGATGCATATGATTTCGTGGACGGATACACGTGGCACTTTTTTCAATCATTCGATCTTTACACGTCGATCGAGCGGCGGATGGCATTTTTCCGCGTGAAGCCCGGCGTGCGCTGGGAGGGAGCGGTTCACGAACAGCTGCGTGGACTCGACGGGCGGAGGCTGGCACTGCCATACGTCTACGCGCACTACGGGCACGTGCTGCCGCCGCGGCGGCATGCGGAAAAGGGGCGGCAGTACGCGGGCCTCGGGCAGACCGGTGAGGTGGTGCCTGAGGAACAGCTGGATATGATCGATCCGGCGGCCTACTTTCGCAGCATTTGGCCGCTCGTACTGCGGTTCACCGGGCAGCATCCGCCCGCCGCGCGAGGAGTTGTTGCCCGACTGAAGGACGAGTATGCGCGGGAGCAAGCTCGCGCGCGGGAGCTGGCGCGCGCCGCGCAACCGCCGCTAGTGCGCGCCCGCAACTTTGCGTTCAAACTCAATTACGAACAGCGCTGGCGATCGCGCTTCTTGAATCCAATCGCCCGGAGCCTACTGCGCTAAGCTTTCGGCGACGGCTTTGCAGAATGCGTCGACGTCTTCATCGCGGGTGCCGTGGTGCGTCATCCAGCGCACTTCGGGCAGCGTTTCGTCGAACACGTAAAAGAAGAAGCGCTTTTGTATGCGTTCGATCGCGCGACGGTCGAGCGTCGCGAAGACGGCGTTGCAGTGCACGGGCCGCGTGATGCGCACGCCGCCGATGCCCGCGACGCCACTCTCCAATTTCTTGGCCATAGCGTTGGCGCGAGCGGCATAGCGGCGCCAGCGCTCATCCTGCAACAGCGCTAGAAATTGCGCCGCGATGAATCGCATCTTCGAAGCGAGCTGCATTCCTTGCTTGCGCGCGAACGGAGCGGCGCCGCGGTGCAGAGTGCCGTCGAAGAAGACGACGGCCTCGCCACCGAGCAGCCCGTTTTTCGTTCCGCCGAAACTCAGGACGTCGATCCCCAGGTCGCGCGAAGCTTCGCGCAGTCCCAACTCGAGAGCCGCCGCGGCATTCGAAATGCGGGCGCCGTCCATGTGGACATACCACTCTTGGGCATGTGCGTACTCGCAGAGCTCGCGCAGCTCGGCCGGCTCGTACAGCGTCCCCAATTCAGTCGATTGCGAGATCGACACGACACGCGGCTGGACGTGATGCTCTTCGCGCGATGGATGTCCGAAAGCTTTGAGATGCTCGAGCGTCAGTTTTCCGTCTTCGCATTCAACCGCCAATAATTTGCACCCGGCAAACCGCTCGAAAGCGCCGCATTCGTCGGTCTGCAGATGTGCGGTGGCCGGACAGATGACAGCCTCGTACGGCTGCGTCAAGCAACTCAACGCTACGACGTTGGCGCCGGTGCCGTTGAACGTGAAATAGATATCGCTCTCGGCTCCGAAGATCTCTCGGAACGCCGCCTTCGCGCGCTCGGTGTACGGATCGTGCCCGTAGCCCACAGCGTCGCCGTCGTTGGCTTCGATAATCGCTTGCAGGATCTCGGCGGCGATCGGCGCGTTGTTGTCGCTGGCGAAAGTGCGAATAGGCCCCGCCTATGTCGGCTGAACGCTAAACGCTAGCATCTCGGCGCGGATAAGATCCCGAAGAACGGCAATATCGACCTCGGCAATGCCTTCGGGCACCGCTCGGGAAAGCAATTCATAGGCCGTTCCGACGCGGTGCGCGACCAAAGCGAGCGCATCGATCTCCTCGCTCAAGTAGTGCGTCCGTTCGCGTTTTGGTCCGCAGGCGATGAAGCCCAGCAACGAGCCGCGGACGCTCATCGGAAGAAGCAGCGCTTCGCTCAACACGTGCGAACCAAACTCTAATTCGAAAGGCTCGTTCCAGCGGCGCAGTCGAACGACTGCCGCATCGTTAAGTTCCAGCCGCCTCGGAAGTATCTCGTTTGATGATCGAACGCACTCGTAGGGCCCGCTTGCCGCGATATAGATGGCGGCGTAGCGCCCTTCTATGTTTTCGCGAACCGATTCAAACGTCAGCGTTAGCAGTGATTCGGTATCAGTGACGACGTCGGCTTCGAGCGCCAACCGGCGGATAGCCGACAGCGCCTGCGCGCGTTTACCGAAAAATAGTGCGTTCAACTGCCGATCAACCACCGCGTGGACCGAGCGCGCCGAAAGACCGACCAGCAACGCCACGCCCAGCGGTACCGCTTTGCCAAGCCACCCGTTTGCGGCCGCCGCCCCGAGCCCTCGCTCGAGAATTTGAGCTGCGACCCATTCGCCGGCGACAAACAGCGCGACCAGCGTAAGAGAGACGAAACCGAAGACGGCCGCGCGACTGAAGACGATCGTAACATCGACGAGCCGGTGCCTCAAAATTGCGTAGGCGATCGCGAGCAGCGGAACGTCCTGAAAAAGAGACATCCACGCTGACCAGGGCTGCGGATTCGGATTTGCCAACAGCGTAAAATTGGTTATGAGCCACGCAGCCTGCGACAGCATCACTGCGCCCCCGACCCAGCGCGCCTGCGCGCGGTGCTCTTCGTCTACGCGGATGAGCCCTTCAATGGCTCCTGCGAGAAGGATAAGGGAAACAATCGCCCAGGTGAGGTTTCCGAACCACGCTGGTGCAACGGACCCGGCAATTTGGAAAAGCTGGTCGTGCGCCACAAACGATGTCAGGTCTGTCCACGCGCTGGCAAGGCCTGCGAGCAGAATGAGCGGAAGCGCGACGCCAGCAATCGCGACGCGCAGCCGGGAAACAACCGGTGGAAAACACGCGATGAATAGCAAGAGGAAGTAGTAAACGCACAGGCTGGTCACCTGATTCAATACGGTTCCGGCAAACGCGAGGAGCGGCGAAGGCGCCACGTCGCCAAACCATAAAAGCGCCATACTCAGACCGTAACCGGAAAAGAACAGAGCAAGTAAGCCTACATCGCGCCGCCGGGCGCCCCGAATTGCGACCAGCACACCTGTTAGGGCGAAAATAGTAAGTAAGGACAGAGTCAGCGGGCCCTCTTCGAGAGGCTTCAGGCTCTTATACTCGGCGGCCACGAGCTTGACGTCGCCGAGTACTCCGTGTTGAAGGATTGGAAGAATAACCGTCTGACCGGCGCGCTTGAAATTTGCGTCGAGCGCGGCGCGCGCCGGCATCGTCAAGAGCCAAACGTCTCCGGGCCGCAATCCCGCCCGCTCAGCCGGGGAATCAGGATAGATGCTCGTTAGGACTTGATCGCCGTTATTTGCCGTTGTGCTGTCAAAGCCGAACATGCCGACGCGATACGGATTCGCCATATCGTAGCAGCCAAGTCCAATGGCGGCAATCGCAAGAAAAATGACGACGATTCTCATGAGCTCGCCTCGTTTGGACCGATGGTCTAGGAACCTTTTGTTGGGGGGGCCCCGGTGGCCTCTCGCCGGCTATTCGGCCGCCATTGCCGCCGCAACCGCGGCGGCCCGTCGCGAGGGGCGCATGAAGATCACAAGCGGCGCGCAGACGAAGAAGATGATCGCGGAGAGTCTGAAGAGATAATCGTAGGCGTTGACCGCTGACTGCTGCGCGACCAAACTCGTGAGAACCGGTATAGAATAGCCGTGTGCGTTGGTCACGCCCGAAGAGAGCTCGCTCCAAGCGATCGCACTCTGCCGGGCGAGCAGTGTGGTGAGAATCGCGATGCCGAAACTGCCGCCGAGCTGGCGGATCAGCGCCGAGACGCCGGTCGCGCCGGCAAGCTCTTCCTTAGGAACCGCTCCCAGCGTTACCGTCGTCAGCGGCACGAACATGAAACCGAGCGCCAGCCCTTGCCAGACCCGCGGCCAAAAAACATCCCAATAGCCTGCATCTTGCGTGAGACCGCCCATCCACCACGTGGACAGACCAAAGAGCAGCATGCCGAAGATCACCATCGCGCGCGAGTCGACGAAGCGCATCAAAGCTCCGACCATGAGCATGCTGATCGCGGTCGCGATCGCACCCGGCAGCAGCGCCATACCCGTTTGAAACGCATTGAATCCGAGAACGGTCTGAAAAAACAGCGGCAGGATCAAGCTCGTTCCGAATAACCCGAATCCCAACACGATGCCGATGATGTTGCCAATGGTAAACGTCCTGAATCGAAAGACGCGGATATCCACGAGCGGATACCGGTCGCGCATTGTCTTGTAAATAAACCACGCCAGCGTGACAAGCGCGACGATCGACAGCGTCCAGATCGTGCCGGAGTCAAACCAATCGTCGTGTTGCCCGCGCTCGAGCACGTACTGCAGAGACGCCAAGCCGGCGGTTAGCAAACCAAGGCCTATCCAATCGATGCCGCCTTTCGGCTTTTCCAAGAAGTGCGGATTCGGAATAAACATGAGCGTCATCAAGAACGCCGCGATGCCGATCGGAATATTGATGTAGAAGATGAGCGGCCAGGTGTAGTTATCAATGATGTATCCGCCCAGCGTGGGGCCGACTGCCGGTCCCACCATCGCGCCCAGGCCGAAAATTGCCATCGCCGCACCGCGTTTTGCGGGCGGGTAGGTTTCGAACAAGATCGCCTGCGCGGTCGGCTGCAGCGCGCCGCCGCCGAATCCTTGAATGACGCGGTAAAAGACGAGTTGCCAAATACTGTGCGCCGTTCCGCAAAGCAGCGACGCGATCGTAAAGATGGCCAGGCAGCCGGCATAGAAATTTTTGCGTCCGAGATAAGCGGTCAGCCAGCCGTTGAGCGGCATGACGACGACGCTTGCCAGAATGTAGCCTGTCGCCACCCAAGCGACCTCGTCGATCGACGCACCCAAATTGCCCGCGATGTCGTTCAGCGCCACGTTCACGATCGTGGCGTCGATAATCGCCATGATGAGGCCGAGCATGACGGTGATCGTGATCAGCGCGACCGGCGCGTTCGCGCGCGCGCGGAAAGGATTAGACACTAGGGCCGCGGCCGCCGAATCGCATATAGTGATGGCATGAAGTTGCTGGTCGAGATCTTCATCGCGATAATCCTGCACCCAGTTGCATGGATATTGGTGATGATCGATCTTGCCGGCCGCGATGACCTGACGATGGCTCAGAAGTTCATCTGGGGTATTTTTTCGATCGTCTGGGGCATTGGGCCAATTCTGTATATCTTGGTGGGCGGCGGCAAACTCTGGTGAGATAAGAGGGCGAAACCGGCCCCTTTCCGGAACAATTAGGCGTGCCGAATTCAAATGTCAGGCGAGGCTTATTCGCCTTCGCACTGGTCTTGGGAGCCCTGGGCGCCGCCCCGGCTTGGGCGGACACGGACGAGACGACCGCCGGGGTCAATCCGGCATCGATCGGCATGCAGCCTATGCGCGGAGCCATCCCCACCGCGACCCCCTACCCAGGCGAGTCCCGGCTGGCGCGCCGCGAAGACGGCACCTTCGGGGCGGTCGCGGAGTCGAGCGGCCGCACGCGTACTTTTCATCTCGTCGAGCGTGAGGCGCCCTGGACGCTTCAGCCCGGGCTGACGGTGCTGGCAAAAACGTACAACGGCGTGGTGCCCGGTCCGACCCTGGTGGTGCATCAGGGCGATCGCGTCGTGATCGACTACCGCAATGAGCAGAGCACGCCGGACACGGTGCATCTGCATGGCATTCACGAGGTTCCGGTGAGTATGGACGGCGTGGCGGGCATTTCACAGCCGGTCGTCACGCAGGGCCAATCCTACCGTTACGTTTTCACCGCGGATACCCCCGGCACGTTCATCTATCATTCGCACGACAACGAAGAGATGGTCAACAGCGGATTGTACGGCGCGATTGTCGTCTTGCCGGCGCACGTGTCGCCTTCGGAGCGATCGGACCGCGACTACGTCGAGGTGCTCTCATCCTGGGCGATCCAAAGTTTGAGCGAAAATCATTTCACGATCAACGGAAAAGAGTATCCGTTTACAACTCCGATCGAGGTGCGCAAAGGTCAGCGCGTGCGCCTCCGCTGGATCAACATCTCGGGCGAAAACATGCACACCATGCACACGCACGGGCATTATCAGCGGATCGTTGCCCGCGACGCGCAGCCGGTGACGTACCAAGATATCGAGGATACGGTTCTCCTTGCACCCGGTCAGCGCGTGGACGTCGTCATCTTAGCGAACCAGCCGCCCGGAACGTGGCTCGTGCACTGTCACGTGATCGATCACACCGAGGACGGGTCGGGCATGCCTGACGGCTTAGTCACCGCGATTCATTACCAGGGTACGCACTACACCGGCGCGGCAATGAACTCGGCAATGCGTGCGATGCTGCCCTCATTCGGCCGCGCGCAGGGTGGCCTGTCATTCGGCATGACGGTTCTCTTGGGCGCGATCGCGGGGCTCACGATATTTCTCGGATTGCCGGTGGCGCGCATGCGCAACGTCTCGCCCGCCGTTATGGCCGCGTTGAACGCGCTGGCAATCGGGATCCTCGTTTACCTCGTGGTTGAAATCGCGGGAAGCGCTACCGCGCCCCTGGTGCGCGCGGCGCGTTTCTGGCACGGCGGGGGCGCGCCGTGGGAAGTCATGTCGCTCGCGGCCGCTTATGTGGGCGGCTTGTTCGCGGGGCTGGTCGGTTTAGGTTTTGTTGCGAACAAACTCAGCAGCCACGCTGCGTCGTCGATCCATCAGCCGCTGGTGCTGGCTGCGGTCATCGCGATTGGGATCGGCGCGCATAATTTCGCGGAAGGCCTTGCTATCGGAGCCTCGGCCGCCAGCGGCGCAACCGCGATTGCGGTGGGACTGATTATCGGGTTTGCTCTGCACAATGCGACCGAAGGCTTCGGCATTGCGGCGCCGCTTTCGGGACGCGTCATTCCGTCGTGGCCGCAGCTCGGCTTGGCCGGCCTCGTCGCAGGTGGCCCGACGTTCCTAGGAACCGTCGTCGGGTACACGTTTCAATCGCCGGTTCTCTCGGTCTTATTTTTAGCAACCGCGATCGGCGCGCTCGTCTTCGTGATCGGCGAAATCTGGGCCGTGCTGCGGCGAAACTTGGGCATCACTCCGCTGGTGACGTCCATGCTCGCTTGCGGATTTTTGATCGCGCTGACGACCGAGTTGGTTCTAGATCTTAGCGGGTGATAAGCCGCCGTGCAGACGTGCGACTTCGCGCTCGAGCGCCGTCAGGCGTACGCCGTCGAGAGCGGAGGCAACTTCGTGTGCGACGTGTAGGAGCGTTTCGCGTTCGTCAGGGGCAAACGACTCACCGCTGCGCTTGGGTCCGCATGCCATAAAACCAGCCAGCTGACCTCGTGCGAGGAGCGGCAGAACAAGTGCATCGCCGATGACCGAGTTTTCGGGATGCTCGGACGCTGCGCGATCCGCGCGCATCCCAACTATCGCCGGATCGTTTTCGGCGATGGTGGCCGGAGGAACGAGATCGCCACAAGCGGATCTTCGTTGGTAGTACGGCGATGAGCCCTCGCGTGTGTACACCGCCGACCAAGAAGCGTTGGTTTTCGTGCAGACAAGCTGAGCGCTGCGGTCAGCGATTGTACGGCTATCAGTGATGAAGGCCACATGACGGGCAAAGGTGCGCAGCGCCTGGTCATTTTCATGGCGCTCGCGAAACAACCATTGGTCGACAAAACGCTCAGCATATGAGTGGGCGCGTCGGATGGACATGAAGAGCACCAGCGCAATGCCGACTTGGACCAGCGCATTAGCCGTCCTGTTTTGGCTCAAGACGTAACGTTCGGCCAGCCATTCAAACAGCGCAAAAAGCGGAACGAAAATAGTCGTGAGAACCGCATAAATTGCGGCCCGGTTTAGAACGAAACTCAAATCGAACAACCGATGACGCAGGATTACGTAGACGAATCCGATGTCCATAATTAACAGCGTGGAAAGGAGCGGGCGGATCGTCACGAACGGAATCCCTAGCGAAAAGAGAAAATCGAACGCCACGGCGCCGGTGACGCTCAGCAGAAAGAACCAAAGCAGAATTCCCAGCCGCGCACGATGCGGCTGCGCTGCCGTGAGCACTCCCGCGACTAGGCCGATGCATGGCAGCAAACTTGCAAAAAATAGCGTCCCGTAGTGATAGGGAATCGAGAGATCCAGCGCGGGGCCGAACCAGAAGTAGCTCACATCGTTTCCGAACAGAAAGGCACCCAAAGCAATGGCGGCTATCGGGCCATATGTCGCGATAGCAGCTCGAACCCTGGCATGTACGGACTCCGAAGGATACGACGCGGCGAAAAGCGCCAGCGCGCCGTATGCGCAAAAATCGGAAAGATCCCGAATTGGCCCTTCGAGCGCGCCGAACGGGTAGACGAGCAAAGACGGGGCTAGCGCCCAGGCATTGGCGCCGAAGTACAATGTAAGGGCGCGCGCGTCACGATTGTTCCAGCGTTTCCAAACGAGCAGGAAGCCCAAGCCGACCTGCACGAGTCCAATAACGAGTAAGACCATGTCGCCTGGTTCGAATGCGCCTGACATTGGAGTGGCGCGGAGAACCGCATCGCGTACCGTCCCCGCATGCGATAGTAAGACGCGAACACTGCTGTGCGCGACAGGGAATAGGATCACTTCCGGATACCGGGCGAAAATGCGCACGCGATCGCCCGGAACGATCCCGGCTTTGGCCGCGGGCGAGCCGGGCAGAACTTCCACGGCGTGAAAATCGACGAATCCGGGCCCGCGTTGTGCGTGTATCGGTGGAAAGTAAGAGAATGCCCAGAGCCCAAAGGTCCAGGACGGAGGCCGAAAAAAATTCGTGTACAGCACCCATGCGGCCACGACGCTTAAAGCAAAGAATGCTACTGCGCGCGCAAGATTACCCATCTACGCACGTCCTGACCACGCGAGCTGTGCGCGCAGCGCTCATTTCCCTAATAGCATTACGGCGGCCTAGCGGGTTCGCCTCCGTTCGGTACGGTAACGTGTTATCTACATCGTGAGCACCATAGCCAAGGCCCAATTCCCGGACGAACAGAGCGGCGGGGACTTCCAGCGCCAAGTCGATGCCTTCCGCGAGGCCATTGCCGGCGAAGCGGGCCGTTACCATCTCTATGTGTCGTGGGCATGTCCGTGGGCCTCGCGCACGATCATCGTGCGCAAACTCAAAAGTCTCGAGGATGCGATTGGCATGACGGCCGTCGATCCGATACGCGACGAGCGCGGCTGGGCATTCCGCGACGGACCCGGATACTCGCGCGATCCCATGAACGGCTTTACGTTTTTGAGCGAAGCCTATGCCGCAAGCGATCCGGATTACCGCGGGCGGGTCACGGTTCCGGCGCTTTGGGATAAGCAGGCCGGCCGCATCGTCAACAACTCCGACGACGATATCATGCGTGCGTTCGAGACGCAGTTCGACGCGTTTGCAAAGGGGCACGTTGAGCTCTATCCCGCCGAACACCGTGAGGAGATCGAGGCGCTCAACGAGCTGATTTATGAAACCGTCAACAACGGCGTGTACCGGGCCGGGTTTGCCACCTCGCAAGAAGCGTATGAAAAAGCGGCGTATCGCGTCTTCGAAACGCTCGATCGATTGGAAGAGCGCTTAGCTCATCGCCGGTACTTGGTCGCAGCGCATCCGGTGGAAACCGACTGGAAGCTGTTCGTGACGATGATCCGCTTTGACGCCGTGTACTTCGGGCATTTCAAATGCAACCTGCGCCGGATCGTAGACTATCCCAACCTCTGGGGCTACCTGCGCGACCTCTATCAGATCGAAGGCATCGCCGGAACGGTGAACTTCGACCAAATTAAACGCCACTATTACATGACGCATGATGAGATAAACCCGACGCGGATCGTTCCGATAGGGCCAACCCTCGATCTCCTGACGCCGCACGGACGGGAAAGGCTTACTTAGCAGTTTCGAGCGCCGGAAAGCTCACATTCTGCAACACGAGCGTGCTCGAAAACGCGCGATCCTTGGAGTTCGCGGCGGGCTGCCAGTTTGCGTCGATTTGGGATATCCACCAGATCGCTTGCGGACCATATGGTTTGAACGAATAGTCGATCGATGCGCTCCACCCGCCCGGATTTTCCGCATAGGTGAGCTTGCGCACTTGAAACGTTGCGCGATCGACCCACAGCGCGCGCAGCGGATAATGCTCGGCTGCGTTGAGCGGGCGCAAGGTCAAGTGATAAACGCCGGTATCGTCGAGTTGCTCGTCGCCGGCGAGCGTGACCTCGTAATGGATGGCACGAACGTGCGCGATAACAGGAAGGTTGGAGGGTGCGAACGGATCGGGCTGCGCGCTCCCCGGATAGACCGACGAAATATTAAAGCCGAGCGGAGAGTAAGCCGGCCCTTCGCAGTTGGGGCCGCGGCTCGTTTTCGTTTGCGCGAAGCCCTGATCGATCTCGACGGTTGCGCACCAGTGATCGAACGTCCGCAGCACGACGTGCTCGTTTCCGCGGGTCACGTTGCCGGCCGCATCGCGATGCGTGATGAGGGTATCAAAAGCAACATAGGCGGGAAGCGCGCGAGCTTCCCACGCGTCTTCGGCTGCAAAGAACATCTGCAGCGGTGTAAGCGCTGCGAGGATCGCGACGGATAGCATCGCGTGGCCCTAGTAGGTGTAGCGGCGGCTGATCTCCTGCGCGCGCTGGTACGTCTCCGTAGCGCGCGAGCGGAACATGGCTTCTCCCGACGCTTCGGGCGGCACGCGCAAAGCGATGTGCGTGCCCTGCGCGCTGGCTTCGACCGTGAGCGGAACGCGCGTCCCCAACAAAATTGCGCGGCGGTATTCGTTGTGATCGACGCCGATTGCAGGCGGGCCCTGCGCGTATACGTGGATCGTCGGTCCCGCCAACTCGCTCTCCACGGAAACCGCTAGCGCCCAATGGCCGCGCTCGGTTTCGGCGGCAAGCAACTCACCGAGTACCAGCTCGAGCGCGAAGAGATCTGCTCCCGGATCTTCGCTGAGTCCTCGTACGGCGTCAATAGCGCTGCGGCGCACGCGCGCGACGGAGAATGCATCGGCGGAGTCGATCGACCAGTTCATTCATAATGTTCTTCCACAATCTCGGGCTTGCCACGCGGTCAAGCGTGTGATAGACTCCCCGTAACATGTCGCGACATCACCCACCCTTTGTGGTTGAAGAGATTTTCTTTTTCACAGCGTTGTTGCCAATCGCTTGGCTGTTTGCGCTGGTTTTTGGACACAAAATCTTCGACCGTCTTCACCGCGGCCGCCGCTCCGGCCGCACGCTCCTCATCCAGCCAGCCGAGTAGCCGAGCAGGCCAAGTAACCTCGGGGACTTCTCCGGGGGGTTAGGTTCCGCCGCCCTTGTAGTGATTTTGGGCGGGTGATATACTATTCGCCTGTGCCCTGGCCGCTAGGCATATAAAAAAGAAAGAACGAGTCACCACGAGCGGGGTGGTCGGCGTCGTTCTTTTTCGTGTGCTCGGGGCGGGGACGATCGGCTTCCTTCCTTATATACCACCGAAGAGAGAGAGATAATGGCGAAAGCGACGGCTCCCAAGTCCCAGTCGAAGCCGCGGCGCAGCCGTGGTCCCGAGACTGCCGAAGGGAGATCGCGGCGGACGGCCGGCCAGGTCGACGGCGCCCCCGGAACCGTGCAGCCCAGCACGTTCCCTATGCCTACCGGCGCTTTCACCGTCGAGCAGCCCGAAGATTCGGGCCCGAAGCGCGAACGCATCAGCTTCGCCAAGATTCCGCACGTTTTGGAAGTGCCCAACCTCATCGAGCTGCAGATGGCCAGCTTCGAATGGTTCAAGACCGAAGGACTGGCAGAAGCATTCGCTTCGATCTCGCCGATTAAGGATTTCACGGGCAACCTCGTTCTCGAATTCGGCGAGCACAGTTTGGGCGAACCCAAGTATTCAGTTGAAGAGTGCCGCGAACGCGACATGACCTACAGCGCGCCGCTGCGCGTGCGCGTCCGCTTGATCACGGCCGAGTCCGGCGAAATCAAAGGTATTCCCGACCAGGAAATTTTCATGGGCGATTTCCCGCTCATGACCAACAAGGGAACGTTCATGATCAACGGCGCGGAGCGCGTGATCGTGAGCCAGCTCGTTCGTTCGCCCGGCGTGTACTATAATCAGGACGTCGATACGAACGCGCGTCCGACCTACAACGCGACGATCATTCCTAACCGCGGCGCCTGGATCGAGTTCGAAACGGACAACGGCACCAAGAATGACGAGACCGAAGGCACCATCGGCGTCCGCATCGACAAGAACCGCAAGATTTACGTTTCAACGTTCGTGCGCGCCCTTTCGCGCCCCGACCTCGGTTTCGATTGGGAGAGCGACGAAGCGATCATTAAACTGTTCGATGATTCGCCGCTAGTCCGCAACTCGATCGAAAAGGACAAGGACGTCAAGACTCGCGAGGACGCCCTCAAAGAAATTTACAAGAAACTGCGTCCGGGCGAGCCCGAGAACGCGGACAACGCCGAGAAGTTGCTCGAGTCGCTGTTCTTCGACGACAAGCGGTACGACCTGGCCGGCGTCGGACGCTACAAGCTCAACGGCAAGTTTCAGTACCGGATAGACAATCCCGATCCGGAGATGCGCGGCGAACAGCCGAGCGTCTACGTCGACGAATACAAGGACGCCGGCCTGAAGATGCCGCCGATAGGTAAGCGCAGTTTGACGCGCGAGGACATGATCGCGGTCATCCGCCGGCTCATCAAAGTCGGCACCGGGCAAATCGGCAAAGACGACATCGATCATTTGGGCAACCGCCGCATCCGGTCGGTCGGCGAACTGCTGCAGAACCAGTTCCGCGTCGGGTTGCTTCGCTTGGAACGCGTCGTGCGCGAGCGCATGACGGTGCAAGACATCGAAACGGTCACGCCGCAAGCGCTGATCAATATTCGTCCGGTTGTGGCTGCGATCAAAGAGTTTTTCGGGTCGTCGCAGCTTTCGCAGTTCATGGACCAAACCAACTCGCTAGCCGAGCTGACGCACAAACGCAGGCTCTCCGCGCTAGGTCCGGGCGGCCTTTCACGCGAGCGCGCCGGGTTCGAAGTGCGCGACGTCCACCACTCGCACTACGGCCGCATCTGCCCGATCGAAACGCCGGAAGGTCCGAACATCGGACTGATCGGATCGCTCGCGACCTACGGGCGCGTCAACCGCTTCGGGTTCATCGAGACGCCTTACCGCGTCGCCCGCGAAGGCAACGTGACCGACGAGATCGTGTATTTGACCGCAGACCGCGAAGACGAATACATCATCGCGCAGGCGAATACGCCGCTCGACGAGCGCGGCAACATCACGTCGGAATCGGTCGTCTGCCGTTACGCCGAAGAGTATATCGAAGAACCCGCGTCGCGCGTTCAACTGATGGACGTCTCGCCGAAGCAGATCGTCTCGGTCGCCACAGCGTTGATTCCGTTCCTCGAACACGATGACGCCAACCGCGCGCTGATGGGTGCGAACATGCAGCGTCAGGCCGTGCCGCTGCTCCAGCCGCAAGCTCCGATCGTCGGGACCGGCATGGAGTACCGCGCCGCCAAAGATTCGGGTTCGCTCATCGTCGCGGAAGAGCCGGGCGAGGTGACTGCTGTCGACTCCAAGTCGGTCGTGGTCAAGAACGACGAAGGCATTGAGAAAACGTACGACCTGCTGAAGTTCACGCGCAGCAACGCCGGAACGTGCATCAACCAGCGGCCGATCGTGCTGCCGGGCGAGCGCGTTACGGTCGGCCAAATTTTGGCCGACGGGCCTTCATCGGACGATGGCGAACTTGCGCTCGGCCAGAACGTCTTGGTCGGCTTCATGCCGTGGGAAGGCTACAACTACGAAGACGCGATTCTGATCAGCGAACGCATGGTCAAAGACGATCGCTTCACATCGATTCACATCGAAGAGTACGAGTGCGAAGCTCGCGACACCAAGCTTGGTCCGGAAGAGATCACGCGCGACATTCCCAACGTCGGTGAAGATTCACTCAAGGATCTCGACGAGCGCGGCATCGTGCGCATCGGCGCCGAAGTTCGCCCCGAAGATATCCTCGTCGGTAAGGTGACGCCGAAGGGCGAGACCGAGTTGACGGCGGAAGAGCGGCTGCTTCGCGCGATCTTCGGCGAAAAGTCTCGTGAAGTCCGCGACACGTCGCTGAAAGTTCCGCACGGCGAAAAGGGCAAGATCATCGATGTGAAGGTGTTCTCGCGCGAAAACGGCGACGAACTTTCTCCGGGCGTCAATCATCTGGTGCGTGTCTACGTCGCGCAAAAGCGCAAGATTCTGCAAGGCGACAAGATGGCGGGCCGCCACGGCAATAAAGGCGTTATCGCCAAAGTGCTGCCCGAAGAAGACATGCCGTACCTGGAAGACGGTACGCCGGTCGACATCGTGCTCAACCCGCTGGGCGTGCCTTCGCGCATGAACCTCGGACAGATCATGGAGACGCACTTGGGATGGGCGGCGCGCATGCTGGGCATGTACGTTTCTACTCCCGTCTTCGACGGCGCGCACGCTGAAGACATCACCGAATGGCTGCAAGACGCGGGCTTACCTGAAGACGGCAAGACGTGGCTGCGCGACGGCCGCACCGGCGATCGTTTCAGCCGGCCTATTACCGTGGGCTACATTTATATGTTGAAGCTCGCCCACTTGGTCGATGACAAGATCCACGCGCGTTCGACCGGTCCGTACTCGATGATTACGCAACAGCCGCTGGGCGGTAAAGCGCAGTTCGGCGGGCAGCGTTTCGGCGAGATGGAAGTCTGGGCGCTCGAGGCGTATGGCGCCGCTTATACGCTACAAGAGCTGTTGACGGTCAAGTCGGACGACGTCGTTGGACGCGTCAAAACCTACGAGGCGATCGTCAAGGGCGAGAACGTCATGGAGCCGGGCGTTCCCGAGTCGTTCAAGGTGCTGATCAAGGAGCTGCAGTCCCTCGCACTCGACGTCAAAGTGCTGACGGAAAATCGCGAAGAGGTCGAGATCAAAATCGCGGACGACGATGTCGGTGAGCGGGCGCAAGAGATCGGCTTGCTCATGGGTGACGAAGATCCGCGCATGACGCAGACTGCCGCCGCTCAGCGCGAGGCCGAGGCTCAGCGCGCCGTCGCGGTTCCGGGCGAAGCCGAACCGGTTGAAGAGGAAGAGGAAGAGGAAGAAATCGACGATTCCAAACCCATCGTCAGCGGCCCGGTCGGCGGCGCCATGGCGACGGCTGAGGCCGATACCCAGGTGCCCGGCGCCCGCACGATCGATGCCGTCGAGGAGCTCGAGCCTGATGCAGCCGAGCCGGCAGCCGAAGAGGAGGACGAAGAGCAGGGGTACGTCCTTGAAGAGGAAGAGGAGCCTGCCGAGGAGCCCTCGTCGCCCTTCCCGGTCGCCGAGGACGACGCCGAGCCCTTTAGGGAGCCGGCGCCCGAGGAAGAGTTCTAGCCAGTCTGCCCTGAGCGCGGCGAAGGGTTAAAAAGGGATTAGAGCAGGCTAGGGGAATCCGCCAGACAGGCAGGCCTTCGGCCTACCTACTTATTAGCGGCGCTATTTGCAAATCTGAAAGGGAAGCTCATGAGCTCTTTTCATGGCAAGCAAAGTGCGCGGACGATTTTACGTTTGTTCGCGGCACTTTTTATCACGAGCTTATTGCTCGTACAAATCGGCACACCCGCGTTTGCTGGAACCACGGGGGTCCTAACCGGAACCGTGAAGGATTCCGCGACGCAGCTGCCTTTGGCGGGAGTACAGGTCTGGGCGGTTGCGCCGACCGGCAAGTATTCTGCCACTACCAATAGTGCGGGTTTTTATTCAATAGCAGGCGTCGCGCCTGACACATACGCGGTCTCGTTCAACCTTCTGGGTTACGAGCCCGTATCTATTCCGGGCCAAAACATCTTCGCCGATCTGTCGACGAGCGTCAGTACGACGCTCGTGAAGTCGCTGCGCACGATTGCGCACGTAACCTCACGGAGCGCAGGCGGCGCGTTTCAGCCGAATCAAACGGTAAATACATATAGCGTGACCCAGCACCAAGTCCAGACGATCCTGGGCACGGCGCTGAACCTCACGGAATCGACGCTTATCACGTCTCTGCCGGGCGGCTCGGCGGACTCGAGTGGCTATCCCGTCATCCGCGGCGGCCGCGAGAACGAAGAGAACTTCGAGTTCGAAGGCATTCCCTATACCGACGCCTTTACGAACCAATTCACGAACACGTTAGCGGTGCCGGGGCTGGGCCTCCAGAGTGCACAGCTGACGCCCGGCCTTGGGAACGCGTCGCAGGATAACTATGGAACCGGTACGTTCAACTTGATCGCTAAACGCGGCGCGTATCCGGGATTTGCCACGGGGCAGATCGGTATCGGTGCGCCGACGTTCCGGCACGGTATTAACGGCGAGTGGGGTTTCGCCAGCCCGAACGGACGCATTTCCGGCTACCTATCTTATGACGGCCGAAATCTCTCGAGCGCTTACAACACGCTCAGCACGAATTGCTTAGCCCTGGGAACCTGCTTCTCACGCTATTTGCAAACGTCGAGAGAAGTCATCGGCAATTTCGTCCTCAAATTTGGACACAACAACAATCAGCAGCTGCAAGCTTTCGTAGATATGGCGAACCACCAGTTCTACTCAGGCTACGGCGGCTTCAATAACTTCAATAACCTCTGTTACGCTTCGTGCGACCCGTTCTTCCTGAGCTTTGCGCTTGCAAACGCCGGGTTGGCGGCGCCGGCGCTGAATGCGACCAGCGGTTGCGTGACGGCATTGAGCTGTCCTGGCTACACCACGGCTATTTCACCGAACGTGTCTCTGATCGAAAACATGCTCACGCTCTATCCGGGCCAGACCTCTCCGATACAAACGCTGGGATCGACGGGTCAGCCCCCCGACCTCGGCATTCAGCCAAACATCGCCTACAAGCTCGGCTACGCTTGGAACATTAGCAACTCGAGCTTCCTTGAAGCCATGGCTTTCCGCGACAACGCGGTCGTCACGTTCGATCGCGCCCTGAATGGCGGATACTCTTCCACCAATACGGAGCACCGGTCGCTGCAAGGCGGCATCGAGAACGGTCTCAAACTGGACTTCACCAAACAGCTCAGCGACAAGAACCTCTTCAAGGCGGGCGCCGTTTACAAATATCTCATCCCGGTTTTCGACGCTCCGTACCCCGATTATTATGGAATGATCGCTAACCTCATGAGCGGCCAGAACACGAGGGTGAGTAGTGCGAATGGCTCACCATCGCTCTTTTTGGCTCCGGCGGAATTCCAGGACTTCATTCCGCAGTCACAGTGCCCGTACTTACCGGTCACCAACTGCGGCTATATCTACGGATTCCCCGGTGTAACGTCGCCGCAAAGAGTCCCGACTGCGTACGAAAATACATCGGTGACCCGCAACGACTACGCGTTCTATTTGGATGACACGTGGTCGCCCAACGATAAGCTCAAAGTCGAGGGCGGACTGCGCGTTGATATGGTCAACTTCCAATACCCCAATCCAAAGATTGACCCCGCAACGTGCACGTCTCTCTACCTGCCGACGTACTCCACGAACCCCGACGGTACGTTGCAGACCTTCCCGAGCACGAACGCCGCGACCGTGACGACCTATCGCAATCCGGTCTCGGGCGCGATCCAAACGACCCTTCCGGGAAACTGCCCGGTAGCCACGTTCCCGCAGTTCACGTCTCAATCGCATCGCCCGATCGTTCCGGAGCCGATTCTCTCGGCAACGTACCGCTTAGGAGCCAACGACTCGATTCGCGCGTCATGGGGACGTTCGGTCGAAATGCCGATTTTGGCATCAGTCGACGTCACCGCCAATCCGGCCTATTTTGGAGGCCCGGGCGGAGCGTTCTTCAGTATCCCGGGCTACGGCAACAACTGCGGCGCCCTTGCGGATCAGCACTGCGTGAACTACGCAGAGCAACTCTATTGGGACAATGCGCAGGGATTCGCCGGCAGCGTTCCTTTGGAACCGATCCGGCCTACCGTTTATGTGAACGCGGACTTTTCGTGGGAACATCAGTTCACGCACGGTTTCATGAACGGCGTTTCGTTCAAACTAACACCGTGGTATCGCAAAGCTCAAGATCAGTGGGCGTTTGTCTCCACGCCGAAAATCGTTGGCGGCATCCAGCTGACCAACCCGATCACCGGCGCGCTGATCTTCAATCCCTCGGTTGCCAATAACCTGGGAAAGAGCCAGGCCACCGGCGTCGAGCTGCAATTCACCAAGGAACAGACCTACGGATTCTCCGGGCAGGTCAGTTTCACGTACCAAAACGAGTTCACGAGCGTCATCCCGACCTCGAGCAGCGAGGACTTTTTCCCGTCCATCCCCGCAGCGTCGGTTCTGCTCGGCAACGTCTATCGCGTAGGGTTCCTGTCGCCATTCGTTTCGACGTTTGATCTTTCGTATCAAACGCTTGGCGGCTGGCGCTTGGGCAGCCAAACGCAATGGAACATAGGTTACCCGGTGAGCCCCGGCTTGATCACGTCGGGCTTTGTAAACGGTCAACCGTATAACATTCCGTTCACGAACGCATGCCCCGGCTGCTCGACGACGGGCGCCGGCCAGTACGTCGATCCGATGAACCCCGGCTCATTCTTCGCACCGAACGTCGCCGTAAACCGCGGCATCCCGATGTCCGCGGCAAACGGCGGAAAACTTTCCCACCCAACGTCCGTTACGAACTTCAACATTGAATACAATGCGCCGAAGACGTGGACCGCGGGCCTGGAAGTTTTCAACGTGTTCGGGTCGCTCTTCGGCGGTCCGTCGCTGAACGGCCGGTGGCAGCCGCTTGCCAATGGTATTGGTGGTCCGCTGACCGGTCAAAATGCTACCGGGCTAGCCTTCCCGCAATACGGCATGATCGGCGATTATGGAGCACTCCGCTACGGGCGGAACGCCTATATCGATTCGCCCACCGGCATCCGGCAATTCTACTTCTACTTCCAAGTCAAGATGTAAGGAGCCACATTGACTCAACTAAAACTCATCGCGGCAGTTGTCGTTGGGGCGCTCCTTGCAGGGTGCTCAGCAAACGGCAACGCCAGTCCGCCGACGAGTGTCGTCAGCAACTTAGGGGCCAACGTGCTTCAGTTCGCTGTCGGCACGGCGAACATCGGGCAGACCGGAACGGTCGGTTTGAACACCGTCGCGACGTTTCGGCAGCCCAACGGATTGACGGCCACACTTGTCAACACACCGACAATAACGGGCCCGGCGACATTCGTAGTGCCGCCGGTCTCCCCGGTGCCGGCATGCGCCGCTTCGGTCCCCGCCTGCTCCTCGCCGTCAGGCGACGCAGGCACGAACCACATCAGCGGAGCGCCGCAAAACATCAACCCGGGCGTCGCAAATCCGGTCGTGACCTTCGCGCAAAGCGGCGGAGTCTTCTCGTACGGAATAGCACCCGAAAACGAAGGCGTCACGGGCGCCGCCGTGT
>JABXNS010000029.1_pt1 | contig 83572 bp, 74 predicted proteins | sample 7301101 | NCBI WGS metagenome assembly JABXNS01 (sample SAMN14449646, study PRJNA615230) | soil metagenome | isolation source: soil from bare, unvegetated metal-rich iron-sulfur acidic spring small-cell... | place: Canada: Paint Pots Mound, Kootenay National Park, BC | collected 2017-05-25 | reverse complement strand
TACTTCTCAGGGTAGAGCGCCGTGAGCTGGCCGCCCAGCTGCGGCAGGGCGTCGACGATCCGAGCGGTCGCCCCGCGCATGCCGGTATAAAAAGAGGCGAACAGCCCGGTGGGACCGCCGCCGATGACGGTGATGTCGGTTATCTCGTGAGTCATCTCTGAGGCGAAATATATAGTAGCGGAAAGTCCCGTCCCGCCGCGTCGAGGCTTCTGGCGACTTGAGCCGCGGCGCTCTAGACTCTTCGATGTAGCAGCGACCCGTCAGTCGTGACTTTCGTGCCAGGAGAATCCGCTAGCTTGCAGCCATTCAGGTCGCGGGAATCGGTTGCCTGATTCGACATCGCCAGCTCCTCTCTGGCACCGGCGCGCGTCTACGCTCGAGGAGCGTGGGCTGGAACTTGAGCAGCTCGAACGGGAGGTTAGAGCTCAAAAGAGGTCTTTGTACCTTCGCTACGGTTTCGAGTATCTGGTCTGGCTGGTCGTCGGAACATTCCTCCTTTTCTGGGCATTCCACACGACTGATTCGCGTTATGCCAAGCTTGCGTTCTGGGGAGGCATCGGCCTAGGGGACGGCGGAATGCTTATGGCTCTGATCCGCGCCAGAAGGGAGGCGGAGCGATGCGGCCTCTTGTAGTCGCTCGCAGTCCAAGTGAGCAACCGACCATCGATACCGAGCGGCTCACGCTCCGCCCTTTCATCCCTGACGATGCGTTCGACGTCGAGCGGCTCGCCGGAAGACGCGAGATCGCCGACACGACGCTCAACATTCCCCACCCCTATCCCCACGGCGGAGCTGCGGAGTGGATTCGCAGTCATGGCCCCGCCTGGAACGAGGGCAGCAGTGCAACCTTCGCGATCGTCGGAAAGAAAACTGGCGCCTTAGTCGGTGCCGTCGGTCTCATGATCAAGGCCGAGCACCGACGGGGGGAGCTCGGATACTGGATCGCCCTGGACTGCTGGAACCGCGGCTACGCGACGGAGGCGAGTCGCCGCCTCCTAGCGTTCGGCTTCGAGGTCCTCGGGCTCCACAGAATCGAGGCGCGACACTTTCTTCGTAACCCGGCCTCCGGACGAGTGATGCAGAAGCTCGGAATGCAGCACGAGGGGGTAGAGCGCGATTGGGCGTTCAAGTGGGATCGTTTCGAGGCGCTGGCGGTGTATTCGATCCTCGAGCCCGAGTGGAAAGGTGCTTGCGCCGGGAGATGAGTCGTCGTTCGGGCCGCCGCCTGGCGACACAGACTTTACTCGTCGAGCGGAATGACGCTCACTTCAGCCGTGCCATCGCCTTGGTACTGGACGGTAACGGTCCAAGGCTGGCAGCAAACCTCGCAGTCCTCAACGTACTCCTGCCGTGACCCGCCGCCGGGATCGATCGCGATCTCGACCATTTCGTTGCAATAGGGGCAATAAACGGTCGCCCCCGTCTCGGCCGTTCCATCGCCAAGCGGGAATTCCGCGTCGAGCTGATCGTGTTCGTCGGGTAGTTGCATCTGACTCATTCATTATAGACGGTTGCGATAGATGGTTGTGCATGGTCAACGGCAACTGCAACATCTGCACTGGCCGGCCGGTGCAGACGGCCGACTATGGGTTCGCTTCCGGAGAGCCGCCGTAATCGATTGGCTGGGAACTGATAGCCCTGCCCGCCGGTCTCGGTTGCGCTTAAACGGCCTATCGGTGCGTAGATTTGGTTCCGATGAGGATCTACACCAAAACCGGCGATGCTGGCGACACGGGACTGTTCGGCGGCGGCCGGGTCCAGAAAGACGACCCTCGCGTCGATGCCTATGGCGACGTCGACGAGCTAAACGCCGTCATCGGGATGGCGCGGGCGGTAGAGCCGCTACCACGTATCGATGAAGTCCTGGTTCCGATGCAGCGCGATCTCTTCAGTATTGGCGCTCTCTTGGCTACGCCCGACCTCGAGAAGATGCACAACCATCTGAGCAAGGCGAACATCGACGAGCGGCGTATCAGAGACCTCGAGCAAGCGATCGACGATTGCGAGAAGGAGCTCGAGCCGCTCAAGGCGTTCATAATTCCCGGCGGCAGCCGCAAAGGTGCGGTCCTTCACGTCGCACGAACAGTTTGCCGTCGAGCGGAACGGAGGGTGGTGCACCTTCAGCGAGAGGTTGAGATCCCCGCCCTCGTCGTCATTTACTTGAACAGGTTGTCCGATCTCCTCTTCATGCTCGCGCGTGTCGCGAACGTACGCACGGGTGCTGGCGAAGTAACCTGGTAACCCCACCCCACCCGCCAATCGGGCCGTCGCCGAGACTGGGATCCGCGTCGCTGCGCGAGATTCGCCTTGGCCAGTCGTCGATCCGGTTTGGCGCCGGGCTCATGGCCGAGACCGGCGCCATCGCTCGCGATCTGGCGCCCGCCCATCGGTACGCCGTTATCACCGATTCCAACGTCGGCCCGCTGTACGCGGAAAAGATCTGCGACCAGCTCGGACCGGGCAGTTTCGAAGTCCTGACAATCCCCGCCGGCGAGCGGAACAAGACTCGCGACACCTGGGCTCGGGTGACCGATCAGATGCTGGCCGAAGGGTATGGCCGCGACTCGGCCGTGATTGCGCTGGGAGGTGGCGTGGTGGGTGACCTCGCTGGGTTCGTCGCAGCCACTTTCATGCGTGGAATTCCGGTGATCCAAGTACCCACCACCCTACTCGCCATGGTCGACGCTTCGATCGGGGGTAAAACGGGTGTGGACACCCCGGCCGGCAAGAATCTGGTTGGCTCTTTCCACGCTCCAGCTGCTGTGCTTGTCGACCCCCAACTCCTTGCCACACTTCCACTTAGAGAGTTGCGTGCGGGAATTGCAGAGATTGCTAAGCATGGCGTAATCGCGGACGAGGTATATCTTCGTGACGTTGCCAGCAGGGCTTCAGACATGCTGTCGGCTGGCGGTTCGGCGAGTGACTGTGTGCTTCCACTCATCGTCCGTAGCGTGGAGATCAAGGCCGACATCGTCGCAGGTGATGAGCGGGAGAAAGGCCTTCGAAAAACTCTCAATTTCGGCCACACGATTGGCCACGCCGTCGAGCTGGTTAGCGGCTACTCACTGCTTCACGGTGAGGCGGTCGCAATCGGGATGGCACTGGAGGGCAGGCTCGCCGAACGGATCGGCGTAGCGCAGACCGGAACCGCAGCGGCCATCACGGAAGTGCTGCAGTCCGCGGGGCTCCCGACCGACCTCCCGCCCGGATTCGAACCAGATGTGGTGATCGAGGCGATGAAGTCGGATAAGAAGGGAGTGTCTGGGAAGATGAGGTTCGCCCTGCCGCTTCGCATTGGAGCGATGGCGGGCGCAAAGACGGGATGGACCGTTTCAGTCGGTGACGATCAACTTCGGGAGGTGCTCGATGAAAATCAGCAGAATCTCTCGGCGCAGCTTCGCCCGAAGCGCCGCTAACGACGGCGCCCGTCCGCGAGTCGAGGTCATTCGCACCGTCGTAGCGGTGACGCTCGCGGTCGCCCTCGTCGGAACGGGCGCGATCGCTCTACCGTCGTTGTCCCCGCCGGCGGCGGCGGCGGCCGGAATGGAGATTCCGCCGTTTAAGGGACCTCAGCTCGAGCCCGAAGATTTGGCCAGCATCGAGAGCGTCCACGAAACCGCGGCGATGCTGGGCGGACCCCTCAAGGAAACGGTCTCAGAAATGGCGAACGCGCTTCCTTCCGCTGACGCCAAAATGGTGACCGCAACCGCCGTTGGGACCAAGTCCGTTGCCGATGGCGGCGGCATCATCCGGAGCGCGGCGAGCATTGTGCGGGCTACGGCGCATGAAGCGATCAAAATGAAGAGAGGGATCATTCCGCTCATTCCTTCGAAGTTCGCCCGGGCCGAAGAGGGAATCACCATCCCGGTGTCGCTGACTCAGTACTGTGTGCAGGGTGAGACCCGTCGCGGGCGCCAGACACGTCACGGAATCGTTGCCGCCGATCCTCGCATCTTTCCGCTCGCGCGCTACGTCGAAGTCTTCCTCGATAAGGAATACCTCGGCCGCTATCTTGTGGACGACACCGGCGGTAACGTGTTGGGGGCGACGCTCGACATCTGGAATCCAGACTGCAAGGAAGCAGCGCGGTTCGGACGTCATTGGGGGAGTGCGGTCCTCGTTGCCCGCGAAGTCGAGGAGGTTCCGAATGATTCACTCGCGCCCACGCGCTGGGACGGACTCGCGCGACGCTAGGCCGGCGCGCTTTTCCAGACCGCATCTGGCCTTACAATTGCTCGCATCCAAGCCCGTAAAAATTCCAACCCGAGACCACTTTAATGTCCTCGTTCAGCACCTATCTGATCGGATTCATTATCCTCATCATTGGACTGGCGATCGCAGCCATTCTGCTTGGTGTCTCCCCGACCTGGGTTACTGTCGGGGCCATTATCGCGATCGGAATTGGCATTGTCACTGCCACAACCCGAACGAAGCCCAAAGATCCGCCTGCCCCGCCCGTGGCATGAAACGTGGCTGTTGACGGTTGAGTGCACCCTTAGTTAACGTGCGCGTCCAGCAGAATACCGGGCGCGTCACCCAGGCACGCCGGACGGTAATGTCGCTACCAAGGGGCTTATGCAGACAACGGGCGAGAATAGATCCAAAGGCTTCTTCCGTTCCTCCCCTTCCACCGCGTTCGACCAGTACCTCCAAGACATACAAAAACTTCCCCTTATTACTGACGCCGAAGAAGAGCGGCGTCTGGCGCGTCGTGCTCAGGCCGGCGACGAAAAGGCGGCAGAGCGGTTGGTCACCGCCAATCTTCGATTCGTAATCTCATATGTGAAGAAGTACCAAGGCCACGGCCTCGACCTTGGCGAGCTCGTCGCCATCGGCAACGAAGGTCTGCTCAAGGCAGTCAGAAAGTTCGATCCGGATCAGGGCGTCAAGTTCATTTCCTACGCCGTCTGGTGGGTCCGTCAAGCTGTCCTCAAAGCGCTGGCAGAGCAGACGCGAAGCGTTCGAATTCCGCTCAACCAGAATTCGCAGTTGATCAAGCTGGCCCGCGCCCAGACCGTGCTCTCGCAGGTCCTGAAGCGCGACCCCACCGACAATGAGATTGGCCGCCTGCTCGAAGAGACGCCCGACGCGGTCCGCTCCGCGAAGCAGATGTCGGCAACGGAGATCTCCCTCGACGCCCCGATAGATCGATCTGATCGCGAGGCCTGCACCTTGGGCGAGCGGTTCGCCGGAGTGGATGGAGCCGAAATCGAAGACGTGACGGACTTCCACCTGATGAGAGAGTTCATCGACCGTGTTTTCCGGAAGTACCTGACGCCGCGTGAGCGCAAGATCCTTCATCTCTACTACGGACTCGAACAGGGCTCCGATGCGATGACGCTGGAGAAAATCGGCGCCCTGATGGGCGTTACCCGGGAGCGCATCAGACAGATTCGTGAGCGCGCATTCGAGAAGCTTCGTGAGTCGCCGGACGGTTCCGCGCTGGCCGGATTCTGGAGTTAAGCCGCCGAAGTCGCGAGCTCGACCGGTAGCGATTTGAAAGAGACGCCGGCCTATGATGGCCGGCGTCTTTCTTGTATGGAGGATTGGTGCGGGCACTCCTCATCGGCGCCGCCCCTCAGACCCTTCACTCGATGACCGCAACACAGACCGCGCCTTCACGTCCGCCCAGCTCCAAGCTCAAGGCTTTTCTCAACGCCGCGTGCGGCAACGCCGCAGCTGCGCGCGAAGCACTCGCCAAGGCGGGCTTCGATCTACAAGCAGTCCAGCCGCGCGAGCTCGAGAAGCGGCTCAAGCAAGCAATCGATAGCGGAACGAAGCGGATCCTCGTGGCCGGTGGTGATGGCACCATTGCGACGGCCGCGTCGCTCGTTGCCAAGACGAACGTTGAGCTGGCAATCCTTCCCGGCGGGACGCTCAACCACTTCGCCAAAGATCACGGCATTCCAACCGACTTGGGCAAGGCAGCGCTGGTCGCGGCTGACGGCGTGGTCGTCGGAGCCGATGTAAGCTACCTGAACGACTGCGTGTTTCTGAACACCAGCTCGATCGGTGCGTACGTGACCTTCGTCCGCGACCGCGAGCGGTACGAGAAGCATGTCGGTTACAGGCTAGCGAGCTTCTTCGCCTTCATTAAAACGCTGTCTCAGCTGCGGACTTTCACCGTGACGCTGGAAGTCGACGGCGCGAAGAAATCGTATCGCTCCTCCATGGTGTTCATCGGCGTCGGCGAGCGCGAGCTCAAGCTGCCGGTACTCGGCAACCGGGTGAAGAACGGAAAGCGTGGACTCCACGTCATGATCGTTCGCGGCCACAAGCGGGCGCGTCTATTCGCCATCGCCTTCGCCGGAATTGCCAAAGGAACGAAGGAGGCGGAGAAAATCCGGGAGTTCGATGACTTCCTTGTTGAGCGCTGCCGCATAGACCTCACACGGCCCCGCACCACCGTTGGACTCGACGGTGAGCTCAAGAAAATGGAGACTCCGCTCGACTATCGGTTCGAGCGCGATGCTCTTCGCCTCATCGTCGCCCCGCCGGAGGGAGGCGAATAGCTAAATTCCACGAATGACCCAGCCGAGTCCGGCCCCGACACCGGCACCCACCTCGCCGGCGCCGTTCGCGGTCGCCATGCGTCTGGCCGAAATTGTGGGCGAGGGTCATGTGTTGAGCCGCCCGAGCGAGCTGCTGGTCTACAACTCGGACGGATTACCCGGCTACAGGCGACAGCCGAGGCTGGCCGTGTTTCCGGGAACGCGGGATGAGACAGTGGCTGTCGTCAAAGTGCTGGCTGAGGAGGGACTCCCGTTCGTGCCGCGCGGTGCGGGCACCGGATTATCCGGCGGAGCGCTCGCGGATGACATCGTCGTCATCGGGCTCCATCGTCTCAAGAAGATCATCTCCCTGGATGTTGAAAATCGCCGCGCGACCGTCGAGCCAGGCGTCGTGAACCTCAGGCTCAACCGGCACGTGGCGCCGTACGGTCTCCTCTACGCTCCGGATCCTTCAAGCGAAGCTGCGTGCACCATCGGTGGTAACGTCGCCGAGAACGCGGGGGGCCCGCATTGCCTCAAGTACGGGGTCACTCTCAACCATGTGCTGGCGATTACGGTCGTTCTGCCGAGTGGGGAGGTCGTCGAGCTGGGCAGCAAGGTCGGTGACCGCGATGGCTACGATCTCCGCGGAGCATTCATTGGATCAGAGGGATGCTTCGGCCTCGCGCTCGACGTAACCGTGAAGCTCACCCCAAGGCCGCAGATGGTGCGGACGCTGCTCGCCGATTTTAAGTCGGTTGCCGAGGCTGCACGCGTGACCTCAGCGATCATTGCCTCCGGAATCGTACCAGCGGCGCTGGAATTCATGGATGGTCCGACGATTCGTGTCGTCGAAGACTCCATTTATGCCGCTGGGTATCCGCGGGATGCGGAGGCAATCCTTCTCATCGAGCTGGACGGCCTCGAGGCGGGGGTGTCAGCGGATCTCGAAGCCGTGCGGCGCATCTCAATCGCTGGCGGCGCACGGAATGTAAAAGTCGCGCGCAACGATGCGGAGCGGATGAAGCTCTGGCAGGGTCGAAAGAAGGCATTCGGAGCGATGGGGCGACTCGCCCCGCACCTGATCGTCCAGGATGCCGTGATTCCGCGAACTCGCTTGCCCGAGATTCTCGAGACCATTCACAGAATCAGCGAGAAATACGGCGTCGTAGTATGTAATGTCTTTCACGCCGGCGACGGAAATCTTCACCCCAACATCGCCTACAGTGCCGACGATCCGGGGGAAAGCGAGCGCGTACACAAGACCATGACGGAGATCATGCGGGCGTGCATTGAGGCGGGCGGCACCATTACCGGAGAGCACGGCGTAGGGCTCGACAAGATGGGATACATGGAAGCTATCTTCTCCGAAAATTCGCTCAACGCGATGTGTGAGCTGCGCGCCGTGTTCGACCCGGATTGGCGGTCGAATCCTGGCAAGGTCGTGCCGGTTCATGCCTGCAAGGAGTGGCACGCCATACCAGGTTGGCGCCTACGGGCAGTTGCCACACCGCCGGGCGATGGGCGGAAGCCGCATGAGCTGCGGCCGCTCGAGGCCGAGCGGTCTCATCCGTCGGCCCTGTGAGTACGGCCTGGGTAGTTGCGTCGATAATGGAATGCGGAGAATCCCGAACTCCACTCCGGATTTCCGGACGCGGTACATGGCTGGACGCTGGGCGCCCGGTGCTGGCGGACAAAACACTGTCGCTCCGCGACGACAGTGGGGTCGTCAGCTACGTGCCCGGTGATCTAACTCTCACGGTGCGAGCTGGAACGCCGCTCGAGGAGATCGAGCGGGTGACGCGCGATCACCACCAGTGGCTACCGCTCGATCCATATGGGTCGGGCGATGGAACCATTGGCGCGACGATCGCGACCGCATCGGCGGGCCCCCTCGCATCCAGCTTCGGATTGCCGCGTGATCTACTGCTTGGTCTCGAATTCGTGAACGGCCGCGGTGAAATGGTGAGAGGCGGAGGAAAGGTCGTAAAGAACGTCGCTGGCTTCGACCTGTCGCGCCTTCTGACCGGTTCGTGGGGGACGCTCGGTGTTATCACCGAAGCAACGGTTCGGCTGTATGCACTTCCTGATGTCGATCGCACCTTGTCGATCGCTCTCAAGGGTAGCGAGAAGGAAGTGGCGCCCCTCATTCGCGCGATCGTAACGTCTCCTCTCACTCCCTATGCAGTGCAGCTGCTCAATGCTTCCGCAGCTAGAGCGCTCGGTCTCGGAGATCACGCGGTTTGTCTCATTCGCTTCGGCGGTAACGAGCCGCTTGTCCGCTCGCAGGCCGATGCGCTGTCACGGGTCGCGCGAAGCGAGGATGTGCCGTCAGCCGTATGGACGCGACTGCGGGAGCTCGACGGCAACGCCCACACAATGATCAGAATTGCGAGCTTACCGCAGCGGGTCCTTGCCGCGTCGGCACGAATACTTGCTGACGACCTTCCCGGCCTTTACACCTCGATCGATCCGCGTCGTGGCATTCTGCGAATCGTCGTTGCAGCGGAGGACAACGACACCGATGGCACTCCCACGATCAATGGTTCTGCCAAGTTCGGGAGGGACGTGGATGATTCGAGCGAGGTGATTTTCGAAAAGCTCCCCCCCGAAGTGTGGCGCATGGTCTCGCCAAGCGTGGTCCAGGACGACCTGTCGCAGGGGATCAAGCGGGCCTACGACCCGCATAACATTCTCAACCCTGGCATACTCGGCGCGTAACGTGACTGCTGCCGCATCCACTACCTCGCTTCCTCGGGATTCCATCCCCGGCTGTGCGCTCCCCGGCACGCCGCTCGCCGACGCCCTGCCAGGAATAAATGCCTGTGTCCACTGTGGGTTCTGCCTCCAGGCGTGCCCGACGTATCTGAATCTCGAGGACGAGAACGACAGTCCGCGCGGACGCATTTTTCTGATGCGATCACTGCTCGAGGGCACGGTCATGCCCGACGATCCGAGCGTCCAGCAGCACATCGATCAATGTCTAGGGTGCAGAGCCTGCGAGCCGGTCTGTCCGAGTGGAGTTCCGTACGGCCAGCTGCTGGAGGCAACTCGCGCCACGCTTCGCCAGAGCAAGCCGCCACCCATGGTCGCGCGAATGATTCTCTTCGTTTTCGCGCGCGAATGGCTGCTCCGGCCGGCGATGTTCGTCTCACGTATTCTCGCCGCCACTCCCATCCCCACTCTTCTTTCCGGAATCAAAGGGCGTCTCGGGTTCGCGATGGCAATGCTCGCTTCCACCGGCCGCTCGATCGAGCGTTCACGGTACCAGCCGGTCACGCGGGGCGAGCGGGGCAGCGTTGCAACGCTCCGCGGCTGCGTAATGGATGGTCTCTTCAGTGAGACAAACCGTGCGACCCGACGCGTTTTGGCCGTCAACGGTTACGCGCCAGTCGGCGCTCCCGGGCAAAAATGCTGTGGCGCGCTCCACGCGCACGCCGGTGATCTCGAGACCGCGCGGTCACTCGCACGCTCGAACATCGTCGCCTTCGAGCGCTCGGGCGCCACTTTCGTAGCCGTCAACGCCGCCGGCTGCGGAGCAATCATGAAGGAGTACGGCCATCTGCTGAAGGGCGACCCGGACTGGCACGAGAGAGCCGAGCGCATTAGTGCGCGAGTAAGAGATGTGAGCGAGCTGCTCGCCGCTGCTGGTCCCCGCGAAGGCGGGCCCCTTCCGCTCCGGGTCACGTACGACGCGCCATGCCACCTCGAGCACGCCCAACGCGTGACGCAGGCGCCGCTATCGGTTCTGGCCGCGATCCCCGGTCTCCAGCTCGTTCCGCTCCACGACTCGGATCAATGTTGCGGAAGTGCGGGCATCTACAACCTCATCGAGCCGGCGACATCGGACGCGGTGCTCGCGCCCAAACTCACCAACATCCGCGCCACCGGCGCGCCGTGGATCGCGACGGGAAATCCGGGCTGCCTGATGCAGATCGGTGCCGGCCTGATACGCGCCGAGATTTCCGCGCGAGCGATTCATCCCGTCGATCTACTCGACGCATCGTACGCCGCTTTCGGCCAGTAGCGCATGCTCTCGGCACTGGCTTAATTGCAGGTAATGTCGGAAATGAGCGAGTACTCCGCGTTGCACAACGGTGCTCTCTTTTTCGACCGGAGCGACCGGACCCGCATGCGAATATCGGGGCCGAAGGCAACCGAGATGGTAACCGGGATGGTGACGAACGACGTTTCGGCCCTGGTTCCGGGCGAAGGCCAGTACGCCGCGGCGCTAACTCCCAAAGGGAAGATCGTTGCCGACCTCCGCATCTTTGCGCAGGAAGATGCGTTGCTTATCGACACTTCCGCCGCCGCTGCCGCAGGATGGAAGGAGATGGTGCGGAAATACATCAACCCGCGTGTGGCGCCCTACCACGACCTCACCACCGAGCTGAGAGACATCGGAGTGTTCGGACGTTCGGCGCGCTCGGCGGTGGCGCGGGTGGCAGAGCTCGACGACAAGGATCTCGCAGCCCTCCCACCTTACGGACACATCACTCGACCATTCGGCAATGTGACCGTGACTATCGCCCGCGTTCCGGAGATCGATCTCGACGGATTTGAGTTCTTCATCCCGCACGATGGAGCCGCGGCGCTCAAGGCAAAGCTGGAGGACGCCGGCATCTCTCCGGGAGGCCCAGGCACCTGGGAAATCGCCCGCATCGAGAGCGGCCGCCCCCAGTGGGGCGTCGATATGGACGAGTCCACGCTCCCGCAAGAGGCCAACTTCGACGAGCTCGGCGCCATCTCCTACACCAAGGGCTGCTACATCGGACAGGAGACTGTGGCTCGCGTCCACTTCCGTGGCCACGTCAACCGCTTCCTCAGGAAGCTCCGATTTGTCACTCGCCCCGCGCCGCCAAAGGGCGCCGAGCTTGTGGACGAGACCGGGAAGGTGATCGGCGACATTCGAAGCTCCGCGCTCTCGCCGCGATTCGGAGGGGTCGCCCTCGGAATGGTCAGGCGCGAGGTGCCGGCGGGGACCACGTTGCAGGCCCGGTGGGACGGGGGCGAGTGCAGCATACAAGTGGAGCAAAACGAAAAAGGCGCCACTGTTTAGTGGCGCCTTTTCGATCACCGAGAGAAAACCTACTTCTTCTTGACCGGAGTCTTGGTCTTGGTGGTCTTGACGGTCGTCGTCGTCTTGGTGACCGTGTCCTTCTTGGCACCAGCAGTGGTGTCTACCGTGCTGCTGCTGCTCATCTTCATGCCGGTGTCCATCGCGGCCGGGGCCGGAGCCATTGCGGGAGCGGACGTGTCGGCAGTTGCGGATTCATCTTTCTTTGAGCAGGCGGCAAGTACGAAGACAGCGGCGACAAGGGCCAGGCGCTTCATTTACGATCTCCTTGAGAGGCAAGCGTGAGTAAGTCGCCGGTCCGTGCACGCGATCGCAGTGCTCGTTTTTGGCGCGGGCGAAAATTTATCTCATCCAGAGGCGCTGTCAAGGGTAAGACCTTCTAGTTGCCCTCTCGCGCGCGGACTAGATTAACTCTCGAAGTCGGAATTTCTTACGGAGAATCAGTTGTCGGTCTATCCGGAAACATTTGGTGCACTCAAGCGGTCCGCCTTCGGCTCGCAAGACCGGAGGCAGCAGTCCGTCAAGGATGAGCTTCGCTCGAATCTCCTCACCCGTCTGGCTACTCGGAAACCGATCTTTCATGGGGTGATCGGCTATGAAGAGACGGTCATGCCGCAGATCGTCAACGCCCTTCTCAGCCGGCACAACTTCATCCTGCTCGGCCTCCGCGGACAGGCGAAGTCCAGAATCCTACGCTCGCTCACGACGCTGCTCGATCCAGCGCTCCCCATCATCGCCGGGAGCGAGGTGAACGACAACCCATTCGCGCCGGTTTCCAAGTACGGAAAGAATCTTTTAAAGGAGGCTGGCGACGACACGCCGATCGCGTGGCTTGACCCTGATCAGCGCTATGTGGAGAAACTCGCTACCCCCGACGTCACGGTAGCCGACATCATCGGTGATCTGGATCCGATCAAGGCTGCACGCGGAGGACACGTCCTCGGGGACGAGCTCACGATGCACTATGGGATGCTGCCGAGAGCAAATCGCGGAATCTTTGCGCTCAATGAGCTTCCCGATCTGGCCGGCAAGGTCCAGGTCAGTCTCTTCAACATCATGCAGGAAGGCGACGTCCAGATCAAAGGATATCCGGTACGCCTGCCGCTAGACATCATGCTCTGTTTTACGGCCAACCCCGAGGATTACACCGCGCGCGGGAAGATCATCACCCCGCTCAAGGATCGAATCGGCAGCGAGGTGACGACGCACTACCCCGAGAGCGTCGAGCTTGGCATGACGATCACGAACCAGGAGGCATGGACCGCCCGCGGCGCTGGAAAGGTGCGAGTGCCGGACTTCATCGCCGAAGTAATCGAGCGCGTCGCCTTCGAGGCCCGGAACGACAAGCGCATCGACAAGCGGTCAGGCGTCTCGCAACGTATGCCGATCTCCGTTCTCGAGAACGTGGTGTCGAACGCCGAGCGACGCGCGATTCAGACCGGGGAGCGGGACATTGTTCCCCGCATTGCCGACATCTACGCGGCCCTTCCCGCCATCACCGGCAAGATCGAGCTGGAGTACGAAGGTGAGCTCGTCGGCGGCCACGCTATAGCGCGCGAGCTGATTCGCCGCGCTGCCGATGCGACCTATCAGGACCGCGCGGGGGGCGTCAACACCGACGAGATTATCATGTGGTTCGACGTCGGTGGCGCGCTCCAGGTGACCGATGATGTTCCGGTCGACGCCGTAGTGGAAGGGTTCGGCAGCGTCCCGGGATTGATGCAGGTGGTGAACACCGCGGGCTTGGCGCCGATGGACGATCTCCCGGTCGTTGCCGCCGGGTGCGAGCTAGTGCTCGAGTCTCTCGTTGCGCGCAAGAAAATCGCGCGGTCGGACGCGGGTACCTACGGCCGGGCCGTCGAAGAGAAGCGCCGCCGCCCCTATCAGGACTGACGATTGGCGATTCTCACCGTCTCGCGGCTCTACGGGTCGGGAGGCTCGGAGGTCGCCGCCATCGTCGCCAAGGCTCTTGGGTGGTCACTGCTCGACAACGCAGTCGTCGACGCTGTGGCTACGCGGATGGGCCTGACCATCGCCGAGGTGCAGGCGCGCGAGGAGAGAGTGCCATCGCTGGTTGAGCGTTTGACTTCGGCGATGGCGATGGGCTCTCAAGAATGGATGTCGCCCATTGCGGATGCGAAGCGCCCGACCGACGAGCAGCTGATCGAAGTTACCCGACACATCATCGAGGAGGCGATCGCGCGCGGCCCCGTCGTCGTAGTGGGACGGGGCACTCAGGAGATGCTAGCCGAGCGCGACGACACGCTCCACGCGTTCTGCTATGCGCCGAGGAAGGCGCTCATTGCGCGGACGATGAAGCGCGAGGGGCTGAACGCGGACGAAGCCGCGCAACTCGTCGATGATACCAACAGGCAGCGCGATCAGTGGGTTCGGCTGCACTGGGAGCGCGACCGGCGCGCTCACGAGAATTACGATTTGAGCGTGAATACGGAGAGGCTCGGAATTGAGGGATCCGCGCAACTGATCGTGGCGGCAGCGAAGCGCAGATTCGGACTCGCTGGCTAGTTAAGAGCTGCACCTCGATAGGCGGGCTGGCGCAGGAGCGCAGTTGCCAGTGAAGCACCACCATTCGAACTCTGCCGCTGACGCCTGCCGCTACCCGGTTGTAGTCGCAAACCGTCGCCGCCCCTACTTCGGATTCGTCGCCCAAATCGTCGACTCGGTGACGAAGCCGCGATCCTCGATCTCTAGCATGCTGACGATCAACTGGGCGATGTCCTGGGGGTGGAGCTTGCTCGGATTGTCGGGCCGGGCGGGCGCACGCGACGGCTCTGCTTCACCAAAGGTTGTTAGTACTTCGCTCGGGTTCACCTGCATCACCCGGATGTTGTACTGCCTCAGCTCCGCACGCCAGCACTCGGTGAGCGCGTGCAGGGCGAACTTGCTCGAGCAGTATGCGGAGCCGTTCGCCAAACCTCGCTCACCGGCGGTGGATGAGACATTGACGATGTTGCCGTAACTGCGGCCCACGAAATATTTAGCCGATTCGCGCGCCACCAGCATCGCTCCGAGCACATTGGTTTGCCACACACGAAAGAACTCGTCGGCAGTCAGATCGACGAGTGGAGCAAAGGCACCGAATCCGGCGTTGTTGACGAGGACATTGTAGTCGTCGAATTCCTTGACGACGGCTCCGATCATCCTCAGAACATCGTCCTCGTTCGTTACGTCGGCGACGATCGGGAACGCTCCGATCTCATTCGCTGCGGATTCCAGCATGCCCTTGTGTCGTGCACAAATGGCCACTCGCGCCCCGCGCGCGCGGAGGACTCGCGCCGTCTCTAATCCGATACCACAGCTGCCGCCGGTGACGAGCACCGCCGCTCTCTTCAGGTCCATTGTTTTTCCTTCGAGCCAATCGACTCTCGCAACAGAGTGGCGAAGGCAGTGACGTCCGATTCCTCAGTATCGAACGACGTAATCAAACGTGCTTCGGCGGTCGCTTCGTTCCAGACATGAAACGGCCATTCCCGCTGCAGCTTCGGAATGACTTCCCGTGGCAGCGTCACGAACACCTCATTCGACTGGACGGGCTGCGTAAGGGTGGCACCCTTGATCCCACCAAGCTCCGCCGCCAGAAGCTGCGCCATGCGGTTCGCGTGCGAGGCGCTCCGCCGCCACAGGTCGTCCTGTAGAAGAGCGATGAACTGAGCGGCAATGAACCGCATCTTCGAGGAAAGCTGCATGCCCTGCATGCGCCTGAATTCGAAATCGTCGGCGAGAACGCGTTTGAAGAACACCACGGCCTCACCAGCGATGAGGCCGTTCTTGGTCCCGCCGAACGAAAGCGCGTCGACTCCCACATCGCTGGTGATCGCCTTCAGCGGGACATTCAAATAAGCCGCGGCGTTGAAAATACGGGCACCGTCCATGTGCAGGAGCAGCGAATGGGCGTGGGCGAAATCGGCGATCACGCGAATTTCCTGCGGTGTGTATACCGTGCCATATTCGGTTGCCTGGGTGATCGAGATGGCACGTGGCTGCACGTGATGCTCGTCCCCGATGTGATGCAGATGCTCGCGTATTCCCTGGACCGTGATCTTCCCGTTTGGCGAAGGCACGCTTAGCAGTTTGCACCCAATGTGCTTCTCCGCTGCCCCGCACTCGCCAGTGTAGACGTGAGCAGTCTCAGCACAGATGACCGCCTGGTGGGACCTCACCATGCTCTGGAGGCAGAGCACGTTGGCGGCAGTGCCGCTGAACACCAAAAATACTTCTGGGTCTCCGCCGAGGGCGCTCGCGATTCCGGCGACGGCGTCGCGCGTGTAAGGATCGGTGCCATAGGATGGGACGTGACCGACATTAGCGGCTGCCATGGCGTCGAGAACTTCGGGATGCACGCCGGACCAGTTGTCACTGGCGAAGGCGCGTCCCGACCCCTGCTTTTGCGACATGTGCCTAGGATAACGTCCCGCTCGCTTGACCGGCAAGGCGACCCGCTGCCCGAGGCGTCGTCGTGGACTTCTAGTGGAAGTCGCGGCTGGCGTGGACGAGTTGCCTCACCTTCAACTCGCGGAAGTTCTTGCCAATGACATTCCGTACGTTGCCATCGCGCTCGAACTTCCCCTGCACCGCCACGAACGTCGAGAACTTCACGACCTCGGAATACCTCTCGACGAGCTTCTTGGAGACGATCACGTTGATGAATCCGAACTCGTCTTCCATCAAAAGGAACACCGTGCCCTTGGCGCTCTGCGGCTGCTGGCGGATGGTGACGAGTCCCGCCGTGACGATGGACTCGCCGCCCTGGAGCTTTTCGAGCTGCCGTGAGTCGAGCACTCCGGCGCGGCTCAGCCTCTCGCGCAGATGCTCCATCGGATGGCCGCTCACGCTGATGCCGACCGAGAAGTAGTCGAGGAAGATCAGCTCGTCCCGGGTGAGGGGACGCGGGCTGTACGACGTCTGACGCGCGGGCGCCAGTGGCAGGCTGTCTCCCACGGCGCGCGTCGCGATCCAGGCGGCGCGGCGGCGATCCGGTTCCCAGCAACCGAATGCTCCGGCGCGCGCGATCTTGAGCGCATCGGCACGCTGCAGCTTTGCCCGCTCGACCACATCGTCGATTGATGAGAAGCGGTCCCGACCCCTCGCTGCCTTAAGCGCGTTGAGAGATTTCTCGCCAAGCCCGCGGATGTGCCGCCAGCCGATTCTGAGCGCCGGCCTGTCAGGGTTTTCCGTCGGCTCGGTGGTGCATTCCCAGTCGCCGTCGCGCATGCAGGGCGGCAGAGACTTAAGCCCGTGCCGCCTCGCATCGTGAATCAAAGTCGATGGCGGATAGAATCCCATCGGCCAGGAGTTCAGCAATCCGGCGTAAAACTCCGCCGGGTAGTGCGCCTTGAGATATCCTGTCGCGTAGGCAATAAGGGCAAAGCTCCAGGCGTGCGACTCCGGAAATCCATAGTTGGCGAAGCTCTTGAGGTCCTCGGCGATCTTCACTGCGATGGGCTCCTCGACTCCGCGTTCGACCATGCGCGCGCGCAGTTGCTCGAGCACGCGATGCAGCTTCTCGACTTTTCGAATGTGCCCCATTGTGCGCCTCAGCTCGTCGGCCTGTGCCGCCGAGTAGCCGCCGAGCTTCATGGCGATCGCCATCGCCTGCTCCTGGAAAATCGGGATTCCCTGCGTGCGCTTGAGAATCGGCTCCAGATCGGGATGCAGGTACGTCACGGGCTCGAGTCCGCGCCGCCGCGCGGTGTAGGGATGCACGAAATTCGCCTGGATCGGACCGGGTCGAATGAGCGCCACCTGCACCACTATGTCGTACAGCCTGTCCGGCCTGGTGTGCAGTACCGACGCGATTTGCGCGCGACTCTCTATCTGGAAGGTGCCGATCGTCTCGCCGTGCGCGATCAGGTTGTAGGTCGCCTCGTCATCGGGAGGAAGCTTGTACATCTCGGGTCTCGTTCCGGTGCGCACCTCGATCATGTCGAACGCGCGCCTCACCAGCGAGAGTGCGCCGAGTCCGAGGAAATCGAACTTCGGCACGCCGACGGCATCGAGATCGTCCTTGTCGAACTGTATGATCGTGCGACCCATCGTCGTGTGCTCGACCGGCATGTAGTCGCCAAGCGGCACGGATGACAGCACGAACCCGCCGACATGTGTAGAGCGAAGACGAGGCACTCCTTCGAACGCCGCCATTGCCGCCAGAGTCGCCTGGCCGCGCGGATCGCTGAAATCGAGGCCGAGCCTGGGCGCGAGAGTCTCCTCGATGTACTTCGCTCCTTCTATCGGATCGCTCCAGTGGATTCGCTTGGAGATGTTGTTCGCCATCTCCACCGGATAACCGAAGGCGCGCATTGAATCGCGGATGGCGTTGGGTCCGCGATACATCTGCACGATACAGGTGATCGCCGCCTGGGCACGGTTGTATTTCCCATAGACATAGTCGAGCACCTCTTCCCGCCGATCGTGCTCGATGTCCACGTCGATGTCGGGGGCCTCGGTCTGCCCATCGACGCGGATCTCGGAGAGGAAGCGCTCGAACAGAAGTCCGTGTCGCACCGGATCGACCGCTGTGATGGCGAGACAGTACGCGACCGCCGAGTTCGCGGCGCTACCGCGTCCCTGGCAGAGAATTCCCTTCTCCTTGGCGAAGTGCACGGCGTCCCACATCACGAGAAAGAATCCGGCGAAACCGAGATTGCTGATGACTCTCAGCTCATGCTCGAGCTGCGCTGTCTGCTTGTCATCGAGATCTCCCCACCTCTCGCGCGCACCCTCGAAAACTTTCTTCTTCAGGAAGGTGTCGTCACTGTAGCCTGCGGGAACCGGAAATTTCGGCAGCGGCGGTCTCACCCAGGCGAGGCTAAAATCGCACTCCGATGCGATTTGCTCGCTCTCCTCCAGTCCCGCTTCGCGCCCCTTCCAGCGCGCACCCATCTCCTCTGGAGAAGTGAGACGCCACTCGCCATTCGGGTGCAGCAGTCCGCGCGCGAGAGCATCGTCGATGGTCGTGTCGTAGCGCAGAGCAGTGAGCACGTCGTGCACGAGCCGGCTGTCGTTATCAACGTAACGGGGCTCGTGGCAGATCACCCACGCCACCCGGTGCCGCTCGGCCAGCTCGATCAGCGCGGAGGCAAGCACCGCCTCGTTGCCGCTCGTGTGGTGCAGTTGCACTTCGACCGCGAGCCTCTTGCCGAAGACGTCGCGCCACCGGCAGAGTGTGCGCTCAGCTCCCCTGTAATCGCCGGCGCGGAGACTGGATGCGACGGGCCCGGACGCCGGACCGGTCAACACCTGCAGTCCTTGGCTCCGCTCCGCTACCTGTTGCCAGGAGATGCGCGGTCGTCCACGCGTCTTTTTTCCATCTCCCTTCTTCCATGTCGAGAGCTCTCCCACGCGCGACCTGGTGACGAGAGAAGCCAGGTTATTGAATCCTTCCTTGCTTCGAGCGATAAAGGCGGCTGGACATCCATCGATCACCAGCTCGGCGCCGACTATTGGTCGCAGATTCTGCCGGCGTGCCTCCAGTGCGAAGCGGACGATCCCGCCCAGATCGGCAGTGTCGGTGATTCCAATGGCGCTGTAGCCGAGTGATGCCGCGCGGGCGACGAGTGCTTCCGGGGAGGCGCTGCCATCACCAAAGGAGAAGGCGGTACGGGCCCTGAGCTCAACAAATCCCATGACCCAGATTATCCCAAACAAAACCCGAAGACAAGGGGGTAGCGGTTGAGCGGCGGAAGGGTGCAACTGAATAGGTGGGAATTCCGAGTGCCGGAGAGCCCGGCCCTTTTATTCCTGTCGCGTTCAGGCAACTGCGCGCGGCCGGTACGAAATAAAGTCGGAGCGCAGCGACACAATCACTGGCCGCTTACCGCGCTGACGCCTCTCGACCGTTTCCGTTGTCAGTCGCCTCGCGCAAGCCCAGTAGCCGCTCCAACGCAGACCGGGTGACGAGTGACTAAAATTCCAACCACCCGTCACACCTGCAATTCAAACCCAGCAAATGGCAACGACAGCATCCCTTTCCAATCGGAACGGTTACCACCCCTCGTACATCCCCGCCGCCATCGCGGCAGCGCTCGTATTCATCCTCTACTTGCTGACGCTGGCCCCTTCGGTCGCGATGTGGGACACGGGCGAGTACATGGCCGCCGTCAAGGTGCTCGGCATCCCCCATCCGCCGGGCAATCCCTTCTTCGTGCTCCTCGGCCACGCCTTCGCATCGTTGCCGATTCCCGGATCCTATGCCGCCAGGATCAACGTGATGGCCGCGCTTGCCAGTGCGTGCTCGGCAGGGTTCTGGTTTCTGATCACGGAGAGGATCGTGGCGCGCTGGATTGCCGACCGGTGGCAGCGTCTGGTCGTCGCCAGTTTAGCGACGCTGATCGGCGCGACCGCGTTCACGGTGTGGAACCAGTCGGTCGTGAACGAGAAGGTCTACACCGTTTCGCTGCTCTTTTTCACGATCACGTCGTGGATCATCATCGAATGGATCGAGGATCCCGATTCACGCCGCGCTGATCGTCTCATCGTACTCGTTTGCTTCCTCCTCGGCCTCGGCTACGCGAACCATCCGGCTGGATTCCTCCCGCTTCCCGCCGCTGGCGTAGCCCTGCTCATGACTCGTTGGCGCACTCTCCTTCGCTGGAGGCTCGTCCTCGCGGGACTCGGCGCTCTCCTCATCGGTCTCACGCCCTTCATCTACGAGCCGGTGCGCGCCGCGTACTTCCCGGGCATAAACGAGGGCGCGCCCACGGCGTGCACCACCAAGCTCGAAGCCAGCTGCACCTTTACCAAGCTCACGAAGGACCGGTTGATGGCCAACATCAATCGCGAGCAGTACGGGCAAAAGCTCGAGCGCGGCGCGCCGTACCCCGCGCAGGTCGGCATGTGGTGGCTCTACTTCAAGTGGCAGTGGCTCCGCGACTCGCATCAGACGATGCCCGGACTTCAGTTCCTGCTCGCGGTGCTGTTTCTCGGACTGGGGCTGCTCGGTGGTTACGTGCACTGGGAGCGCGATCGAAAAACGTTCTGGTATTTCGGGCCCCTCATGTTCACGATGACGCTTGCGCTAATCTACTATCTCAACTTCAAGTACGGGTGGTCGCAGGATACTGACTTGGGCAGCTCGGTCGCGCGCGAAGTGCGCGATCGAGACTACTTCTACATCTGGAGCTTTTCAGCGTGGGGAGTGTGGACGGCTATCGGGCTGAGTTTCATCTGGGAGCAACTCGCGGTTCTGCTCGGTGGAGAAGTACGAAAAGAGGAGAAGTCCGGTGGACAAAAGACCCTAACAGTGGGAGCGTGGCCGGCGCGGCGCGGATTCATGCTGGCTGCGCCAATTCTTCTCATCGCACTCATACCACTCTTTGCAAACTGGCGGTTCGCGTCACGCGCCGGGCACCAATTCACCGATCAGTGGGCGCACGACTACCTGAACTCACTAGAGCCTTACGCGGTCGTCATCACCAACGGAGACAACGACACATTCCCACTCTGGTACGCGCAAGAAGTAGAAGGTGTGCGCCGGGACGTGACGGTCGCCGTCACGACTTATCTGGACACCGATTGGTTCGTGCGGCAGATGATCCGCCGGCCTATCGAGACCTACGACGCGGCCAAGGGTCCGGCGATCTACCGCGACAAAAAGTGGAAGAAGCCGTCTGGTCCGCCGCTCAAGATGACGTTTGCTGAAGCGGATGCGATTCCAGAATACATACAGATCAATCAACCGCAGATATTCCGGCAGGGCGACATCACGCTCAACATCAAACCCGGATATCTCGTGCGCGATCAGCTGGTGCTGTTGCGCCTCATCAAGGACGCGTTCCCCGAGCGTCCGATCTACGTTTCGACTGGCGGGGGCGCAGGACTCGGCCTGGAGCCGTACCTGCTCTCACAGGGTTTCGTTCAAAAGCTGATGGACCATCCGGTCTCAGACACCGCCACGACTCCGAGCATCGCCGGCCTGTTTGTTGACGTCGACCGCACCAAAGCTCTCTGGAATGACGTTTACCGCGCTCCGCAGAGTCTCATCAGGGAGGGCGACTGGATCGATCGCGCATCATTCGGAATCCCCTACACTTACGCATTCACGGGCGCGATCCTCGCGCAGGCGCTCGACACGCGGGGAGACCGAGCAGCGGCTAATGCGATCAGGGATCGGGTCAGAGCTATTGTAAAGGCAGCGCGGATCGAAGGGTTCCCACCGATTTAGCGGCCGCCACCGAAAAGTCTAGTTCGAGACAAGCCCGTAACGATTCCAGGCATCCAGCATGCGCGTTCTTGCGGTCGTCGAGTCCTCGGCCAGTAGCACACGCCGAGCGATGAGTGAGGAGATGGCGGTGTCGACCCGCTTAAGAAACCGGGCCCTGTCTCCGTATAGCCCCTCGACGCTGGGGCGGGAGTCGCCGGTCGCTCGCCGCTCCGCTTCCGTTCTCGGCAGGGGGATGAACGTGCCGCGAAAGCTCACGAGCCGACCAGTGCCCGCCGGCATTCCCGTCCGAAGCTGCCAGGGATAATAGGTGGCCAGCGGCACGAGGATCTCAACACTCGGAATTCCGCCGAGCTCGTTGCCGACCGTATCGACTCGCGATACGAACACCGGGTACGGCGCGCCGAGGGAGGGCGGCTCGTGGTCTATGATTCCCTTATCCCAGCGGGGTCCTAAGTCCATTCGATAGGGCTGATTCGGAGTTCGCGCCACGGGAAGATTCTGAATCGCCGGAAACTTGACGTCGGCCGGACGCAGGAGAGAGTTCTCTTCGAGCGTCGGATAGGCGGATGGCGGCGGCTCCTTTTTGAGCGCCACCCAGTCGATGAGTGACGACATCAGCGCTCTCAGGGCGAGTCGCTGATCGAGCGGGTCACCTCGATACGCGCCGGTACCGGGAATTTTCGCCGATTCGGCCAACGGCCATGCGGCTGGGCTCGAGTGCTGAGCCGACGAAATGACGTAACGTCTCTCGGTCGGTAGAAAGCCGACATCACGCTTTCCGTCGGGGGTCGTGTGCGTAAGAGATGCCGAGCGCCCCCAATACTCGTGGCCGCCATCGACGTAAAACACTTTGGTCCCGCTCGAGCCGTGCAGGTTGTCGCGGAGGCCGGCGCGCCGTCCCGTGATTGGGTCGCGGGTCGGGACGCTGGTGAAGGGAAAAACATCGGTGGGATAGAAGAACGTCGAATACGGCTGCGCGTCGCGCGACGGCTGTGCGAACCGATGGTTGAAGCTGCCGCGACCGGCACCGGCGGTGTGCGCGAAGAATCCATCGAACGCGACCCGACCGCTCTCGTCAGTATTGAACCCCTGATAGAGAAAGTGGCGGATGAATCTTCCCGTTTGGGAGACGCCGTAGCCGATGCCGTATTTGACGTGCGCTACGGCCGATGGGTTGTATTTGAGGTACGACATCATGTCGCGCACGGCCGCGAGTCCCGCGCCGACGACGACTGGATCCTTAGCCCGATACACGACCTCGTAGATCCTGCCGGCGGCAAATCCCTTCGGGATGTAAACCCACTGTAGATCGCGTACGACGGTACCGCCGCTATCCCGCGCGAAAAGCCACTCGCTACGTGGAATGACCGTGCGGGGGCCGAGGGGATCAGCGCGAACAGTCAGCACGTTCGACGGATCGTTCTCGTCCGCGACCGGGTACGCTAGTGTCGGGGCGAGACTGTGCCCAAGCGGAATCGAAGTCGTGCCACTGTCGATGGTGATGTCGCTCCGCACCAGCCCCGTGATCGGGTGGTCCGCGGATCCAGCTGGGGGAGCCTTAAAGCGAAGCGCATTTCCTCCTGGCGCTACATCCCACTGCCAGCCCAAGGCGACGATAGTGACGCCCCGATTCATCAAGAGTGCGGCGCCGTAGTATTCGGCGGATTGAGGCGATGCATTGGCGTTGCGGCCGAGACTGAAGACGAACGTCGTCATTCCGCCGCGATTGACGATGTCGATCACCGCGAGATCGGCAGAACGCGCCGGATCCTTCGGCCGGAGCATCACGAAATCGCTCACGGCCTCAACCTCTCCGCTCGAATTCCGCGACGCAAGATCGAGATCGACGATTCTCCGGTTTTCCGGATTCTTCGGATCGAACGAGAAGTACACTCTGCCCGTGATTCGCTCGTAGCTGCCCGCTCGGCCGAAGGTGCCGGCGATATCGGCACGGGAGAGTATTTCGATTCTGACGACGCGGGCGTCGGCAGTGGCGGCACCCACTGCCACGCCGATTATCGAAAGGGGGATGATGAGCGCGAGTCTCATTGGCAGGAAAGGTCGCGCGCTCGTGGTGGGGGCGTAAGAGAGTAGACCTGTCTCAAGTTTTGGTCGCCAGTCAATCCCACCACCCATGCAGGTACCACTCCTTCTCTCTCCCGTCCCGGAAGAGCCACACCATCACCCCGTCGTCGGTCACGCAGCGGAAATACTCGCGAGCGTAAGGCTCGCTCCAGCGTCCCCCCGAGACGCGATCGGGTCCGGCGGCGGAGATGATCTGCATCCATTGCGTGTCGCGAAATTCTACCGGTAGCTCGTGATCGCGGCGACGCCTGGTTTTCACCGCGACTCGCCGAGGCTCGGGAAGAAGTTGCAGCGTGAGACGGGGAGCGGCTGTCGCCTTCACCACTCGCTCCCTCAGCTGAATGCGGGCTGAGGCCTGTGCCGGCTCCTGGCTGATCCACTCCGTGCGGCGGTCAATCAAAGGGTGCTGCGTATTGCGCGGAGTCACCACCACCGCGCCCTGATCATCCAGCAGCTGCGCGATCGTTTCTTCCGCTGCGCGCGCCGTGGCAAATCCGCGGTCGAAGATGTCTCCCTGCCGCTCTACTTCTCCGGTGACTGCCTCGACTCGAATCGTTATTCCGACGACGCCATCGGGAAGAACAATTGTCTCCAGGTGAGAGCGTATCAGTCGCATCCAAGCCTTGTGGCTGGACGTCGATCGAGCCGGGCGCACCAGGTGCTCGAGGCTCTCGCGGTTGGCTAGCGAGAAGATCATCGTCATCTCGCGCGCGCATTGCCCGCGCGACTGGAGCTCCGTTGTGATATTTCCGACGAGCGCGTTGACGATGAAGACCAGACGCTCCGGATCCCTGAGCGTGTAATCCACCCAGTCGAGAGAAGCAGTCGGCAGCGCCCGCGGCATGCTGGCGAAGATGCGGCGCGAGTCATCGGCCCTCGACAATCTCCAGAGGCGCGCTCCCTCGGCTCCAAAACGAACTTCGACCGACTCCAGATCGAGCCCCGCCAGATCTCGGCAGCTTTCCACCCCGATTCCATCAAGTAACATCGACAGAGCGAGCGATGGCTCGAGCACGCCGACGGGATAGGGAGCGAGGTACTCGCGCTCCGACCCCGGCGCAATTGCAACGAGGCCACCATTTCCGTGACGAGCCGCGACCTCGGCACAGATGGGAGCAGTGGAGATGGCAGCCCTTACCTTCTTCACTCCCTGCCCATGAAAGACGTCGAGAAGATCTCTTGCCAACGAGTCGGCGCTCATCCCGCGCGCATCCGCCCAGACGATTCCATTCGCTCCCAACATCACGCGCGGAGCCGCCCCGAGCAGCGAGGGAACCAGCTGCTGAAGGAGACCATTCTCCGGCGCCATGATGTGGGTCCTGCCGATGGTGGGAGAGAAAGGAACGGCGGCAGGGATCCAGAAGCAGATGAAAGTCATTTTCGATGTGAAGCGGGCCCAACGATATACCGAAGAAATACCGAAAGCAAGAAGGGCGCCTGCGAAGTGACAAGAGTCAGGGAAACGGGGGGAAACTCCCACGCGCTCAGACCGCCATCTGCCTGTAGATTAAAGAGATAGGAGGAAGCGATGCACGCCAGACTCGCCGAGACCATGAGCTACGTGGAAGAGAAACGTAGAGAGCTCATTAAGAGCTTCGCGGGCATCTCCGGCGATCGTCTTTGCCGACGTCCCGCTCCTGACGGATGGTCGGTGGCCGAGATTCTGGAGCACCTGCGAATGGTGGAATCGAGCGTGGCACGACTGGTCACCAAGCGCGTCGGCCAGGCAAGAGAGGCCGGCCTGGGCGAAGAGAAATCGGCGACGTCAGTGATGCCTTCCTTCGATAGATTCAGCGCAACACTGGAAAGGGCGGTCATGCAGGCACCGGCGACGGTACAGCCGCGGGCGAACATCGACATCAGTGAGGCACTCGATGGTCTCGAGAGCTCGCGCGAAGCTCTTCGCGCCGCCGTCGTCGCGGCGACCGGACTTTCACTCGGCGAGGTCAGGCACACCCATCCCTTTCTGGGCGAGCTCGATCTTTATCAATGGCTCATCTTCATCGGCCAGCACGAAGACCGCCATAAGAACCAGATCGAGCGTACACTCCAATCAATTCCAGAATGAAAAGACATCCAACCAGGACGATCGTCAGAAACATCGCGCTCGGTGCGGTGTTCACCGCGCTTGGGCTCACCACCGCCGCCGCACGAACCCCTCCGGGCGATGAGGTGCCGAAGAAGCCGACCATCACCGTCTACAAGGATCCGTCCTGCGGCTGCTGCAAGACCTGGATCCAGCATCTCGTGAGAAACGGCTACCGCGTCGAAGCCAAGGACACGCCGGACATGACCGAGATCAAGCGCACGCTTGGCGTTCCCGCCGGCTTAACCGCCTGTCACACGGCGATTGTGAACGGATACCTGATCGAAGGCCATGTACCCGCCGCCGATATCGATCGTCTGCTAGCCCGGAAGCCGCGCATCGCAGGCCTCGCGGTTCCGGGAATGCCAATGGGATCACCCGGAATGGAGGGCCCACAGGCCCAAGCCTATCGGGTGCTCGCCTTCGAGAAGACTGGGAAAACGACGGTCTTCGCGAGCCACTGACGTGCGTCGGGAATACTTGCGCCGTAGTCGATGCTTAGATATACATTCTTTGTGCATAATTTCCCAAACGGTGCCCAAGCCGCGCTTGCTCGCCAAGCCGATTCCGCCCCTTCCCCGACGACGGCTAGGCGCGCAGCGCGCGCCGACGCCGGCCAGATCCTGGAGCTGGTGACGCACTACGCCGCGCAGGGGTTGATGCTGCCCAGGACGTTCGATGAGGTCGCCGCCCGGATCGACAACTATGTCGTTGTCACCGACAAGACCGGACGCGTGATAGCCTGTGCCGCGCTCGAGGAATACTCGCCGTCGTTGGCCGAGGTCTCCTCGGTCGCCGTCGCTCCATCGCACCACGGGAAAGGGCTGGGCAGCCAGGTCGTGCTGGGCGTCGAGCGGTTAGCGAGAGCAAGGGACATCGATGAACTCTTCGCTCTGAGTCTCACCGACAACTTTTTCCTTTCGCTCTCGTATAAGCCGACGACCATCTCGCGATACCCAGAAAAGCTCTCGCGATACGACACCCTGACTAAATCCGGCGTCGACATCGTGCCCAAACGCTGCTTCCAGAAGGTGCTCGACAAATCGTGGAGCGCCCCGCGACTGCTCGAAGACACTCCCGGACTGGATAGGCAGAAAAGGCTAGCCTGAGACGGTTGGGCGGCGGCGCTTGGCCCACGCATACACCCAGAAAAAACCAAAAGCCCGCAGCACCTCGGCCTTTCAGCCCCCCCTGCTTGGGTTTTGCAGACTGCAAGCTTCGAGTACCGACGCAACTCCCGAAGCATTAACGCTCCACGATATCCTGAAGAGCCGTCGGATCGTTCGGGTCGGAGTTTCGCAGAAGCGTCTCGTGCTGTTTACTTCGACACGGCGTTAAGGCAGATGGTTCGGCTGAAGCTTGAACTGCGACTGCCGGCGCGGCCCTCGGTTATCTGACCCCGCATCCGTCGACGAGCCCCGCATCGATCGACCCCGGGTGATCGTAAGCGGCAATACTTGACAGAGTCAAGTATCTTCCCTGATCTTCGAGGAAGCGGGAGGTCCCACTGATTAAAGGTGGCGGTCTGGTTCTGCCCAAATCGAAATTGAGCGCCGTAAGAGCGTTCAACCGCTTTTACACCAAGCAGATCGGCGTCTTGCGACGGGGGGTGCTCCACAGTCCCTACTCGCTCACAGAGGTGCGCGTCCTCTACGAACTCGCTAACGGAAGAGACCTCACAGCCACCGACCTTCAGAGAATTCTCGACCTCGATCCAGGTTATCTCAGCCGGATTATTCGAAGTTTCGAGCGCAGTGGAATGCTCGTGCGCGAGCGCTCAGAGAACGACGGTCGCCAGAGAGTTGTTCGGCTCACCGCACAAGGTCGCACAGTCTTCTCAGGCCTGGATGCGCGCCAATCGGACGAGGTCGGGAAGATGCTGGAGCCCATCTCCGAAAGCGGCCGGGACACCTTGATCGCATCGATGCAAGCGATTCAGCGCGTTCTGATCGGCAAGCACAGGCACGAGCCAACGGTAGCTATCCGAACGCATAATCCCGGAGATATGGGATGGGTGATGTTCAGACACGGCGTGTTGTATGACCGTGAGTACGGTTGGGACGAGCGATTCGAGGCGCTCGTCGGCGAGATTGTGGTCGGCTTCATGAGGAATTTCGATCCGGAGCGGGAGCGCTGTTGGATCGCGGAGATCGATGGAGAGCGTGTCGGCTCGATCTTTCTCGTCAAAAAGACGAACACGATTGCGAAGCTTCGGCTGCTACTCGTCGAGCCGAGGGCGCGCGGTCACGGCGTGGGAAAGCTGCTGGTGAATGAGTGCGTTGATTTCGCACGGAAGGCCGGATATCGGAAACTCACGCTCTGGACGAACAGCGTGCTCGATGCGGCGCGACACATCTATGAGGGCGCGGGATTCGAGCTAGTGAAGGAGGAGAAGCACAATAGCTTCGGCCATAAGCTCACAGGGCAGTACTGGGAGCTCGGGCTCTGAGGGTTCCGGGCTACCGAAATCGTTCGGGGCGGCGGCCTCCCAGCCGCTCTGTTGCAGTTGTGCCTTATCTGACTCCTCGTCGATCAACGAGGCCTGGCTCGATCGACATGCGCAGGTCGTAGGGCACCACCGGCACCGGAAAATCGGCACTCCGGTTCCAGCCCAGTGAGCGCGCGCGGACGCGGATCATTACCTCCTGTGCTTCCGCCGGATCGCCGAAGGGGGTTTTTCTCCAGCGGTAGGTCTCGCGCAGGATCTGCGACGTCATTCGAAGGCTCGCCATCGAGGCGTGGGCTGTGAGTGTGACGAGTGCACCACCTCCCTCGCGCGCAGCGCGGGAGAGTCGCACCGTCTCGGTGCCTTCGGGCTCGATGCCGGCGATCACGATTAACGCAAATCCTCCGCAGCGGAGAAGCTCCTCTGCGCCACGAAGTCCGTGCTTCCGGTTACGTGGACGAACGAGGACTGGCCCTTCCTCCCAGAATGGACCCGCGACGGTTCCCAGTCCGTCGATCCAAACCGCTCTCTCGCCCTGAGCGACGGTGGTGTGACAGGCGGCCCGCAGCACCGCTGTAGCTCCGCCCTGTGGCAACCAGACGGTAAGTCGACCACGAGGGAGACCCCGCCCCGGAAGAATTGCATCGAGCACCTCGATGCCCGTCGCCACCGGCTCTGCAGTCCGGTGAGTGACCGGTGTCGCATCAGGAAATCGATGCTCGATGAGGGCGCGGATGGCGGCGTTGCGGTCGGACATAGCTCTGCTAGAATACCCCGAATATATCCCGAAAGCAAGAGGACCCGCCCCAGTGAGCCCGGAAATGATGCGAGGTGTAAAAGAGACTGCAAACATTTTGGGCCCGGATTATGAATTACCGAGCCTAAGAGATCCTGCAGCCGCAAATAAACGACTCTTCAATCGAGCTGATGCCATACGTCTTTCATAGATCGTCGTCTATCCCCGTGCTCGTCTTATTCGCTCTCGTGAGCTCACTCGCCTGCGCGGCGAACAAGGACGCGCGTCCCTCGCCCGGAGCGGAAACACCGCCCGAGGGAGGACCGCCCGCCGCCTCAGCAACACCGGCGGTAGCGGTGAGCACCCCATCGATTGGAACGACTGCCAAGACCGCTTCCAGCACTACCGGCAGGGTCGGCAAGGACTCCGCCGCCAAGGACCCGCCAATCACGGTCCCTTCAGTAAAGGGACGGACTCAGAAGGACAGTATTGCTCTGGTGAAGGCGGTCAAAGCCGGACTTGAAAACACGGACTGGCCGGTGAAAACTGCGCCTCCCCTTCCGGGATCAATTCTTCCGGCGCACCGGATTGTCGCTTTCTATGGGAATCCGCTCTCGAAGAAGATGGGAATCCTCGGAGAGCTTCCGCCCGATCAAATGCTGGCGCGTTTCGACAAGGAAATCGCCGCCTGGCGGAAGGCGGATCCATCGACTCCGGTCGAGCCCGCACTGCATCTGATCGCTGTGGTGGCGCAGGGGATTCCCGGACGCGACGGCAAATATCGCCTCCGCATGACGGATAGTTTGATCAACATGGTCTACTCGTGGGCGCAGAAAAAAAACGCCCTTCTCTTTCTCGATGTGCAGGTCGGGCAGAGCACTGTGCAGGAGGAGCTACCTCGGCTCATTCCGTTCCTCCAGCGGCCCAACGTGATGCTCGGCATCGACCCCGAGTTTTCGATGAAGTTCGGAGACCCGCCCGGAAGGCGAATCGGCACAATGAGCTCAACGGACGTGAATTACGCTATCGATCTTCTGTCTGGTCTGGTGAAGCAGTACAATCTTCCGCCCAAAGTTCTCATCGTTCACCGCTTCACGCACAACATGCTCACCGGATCGCAGAAAATCCGGCTCGACCCGCGGGTCCAAGTGGTGATCAACATGGACGGGTGGGGACAGCCGTGGCTCAAATACGATTCCTACCGTGCCTATGTCCAGGCCGAGCCAGTGCAGTTCACGGGATTCAAGCTTTTTTATCACAACGACACCAAAAAGGGCGATCCGATTCTGACTCCGGGTGAAGTGCTGCTGCTCAACCCGAAGCCGCTGTACATCCAGTATCAATAGCGCCGGCGAGCCTCGCTCGCAGAAGAGTGCGGTCATATAATAGAGCGGTCGCCCGAGAACATGGCGACCGCTCTTTCTTTTGGGGACCGGAGGCGAGGATGACGACGCGACGGGATTTTCTGTCGGGGCTGACCGTGGCCGGCTTGGCGACACGGCCGATGTTTCGCGAGCACGCGATCAAGTCCCTCTTTCGGGCCAACGTCATAGCCGGCGATCGCTCGCCCGCCGCCGTCGCTGACGACGAGACCTACTGGGCAGAGATCCAGCGCGCGTTCGACTCAGACCGAACGATGATCAATCTCAACAACGGCGGCTGCAGTCCGACGCCAAGTCATGTGCTCGAGGCGATGATCAGGGATCTGAGGTTCTCGAACGAGTTGCCCGTGGAGCACATGTGGCGGGTGCTCGAGCCTCGCGTGGAAAGCGTTCGTCGGGATCTCGCCGCCGAGTTTGGCTGCGACCCAGAAGAGATGGCGATCACCCGCAACGCTTCCGAAGCGAACGAGATCATGATCTTCGGGCTGGATCTCAAGCGTGGCGATGAGGTGGTCATCACGAATCAGAATTACGGTCGCATGATCACCTCCTGGGACCAGCGCGCGCGGCGGGAAGGGGTAGTCGTGAAGCAGATCTCCTTCAAGGTTCCGCCTCCGTCCGACAGCTATCTGATCGACCAGTTCCAGGCAGCAATCACGCCACGGACCAAGGTGATCGAGGTCACGCACATCACCAATCTCACTGGCCAGATAATGCCGGTGCGGCAAATCATTGACCTGGCGCGCCCGCTTGGAATCGAGGTCTTCGTCGACGGCGCGCATGCGTTCGCGCACTTTCCGTTCAAGCGCGACGATCTCAAATGCGACTATTACGGTACGAGCCTCCACAAATGGCTACTGGCTCCCGTTGGCACCGGATTCCTGTACGTGCGGAAGGACAAGCAAAAGGATCTCTGGCCGCTCATGGCTGCCGCCCCAACCCAGAACAACGATATCAGGAAGTACGAGGAGATCGGCACTCATCCGGCAGCCAATCACAACGCGATCTCAGCGGCCCTGGCGTTCCATCACGGAATCGGAGGCGACAGGAAAATCGCCCGCCTGCGCTACCTGCGTGACCGCTGGGCGAAACGGCTACTGGCCGAAAGCTCGCGAGTGTCCGTGCTAACGCCGCTGGACAATCGGCAATCAGGAGCGATCGCGCTCTTTCAAGTTGACGGAATCGACAACGTGAAGCTGGGCGCATGGCTGCTTGAGAAGCACCGCATCGTGAACACTCCGATAGTGCACCCCGAATTCAAGGGGATTCGCATCACCCCCAACGTCTACACCACTCTGGACGAGATCGACATCTTCGCCGACAAGGTGCTCGAAGTAGTGAAGAAAGGAATACCAACCTGACGTCGACCATGCATAGACCTTCATCATCGAGCTAACAACGTGATCCTCTTCATCGCCATAGGACTGGCCGCGGGCGTACTCGCCGGAATGTTTGGAATCGGTGGTGGCATTGTAATCGGGCCGGCGCTCATTCTCCTCGCGAAGTTTCAACCACAGCTGGCGACCGGAACCTCACTGGGCGGCCTGCTGCTTCCGGTCGGAGCGCTTGGTGCGTGGGAATACTACCGGCGTGGACATCTCGATATCACGGCGGCGTTGTGGATCGCACTGGGTCTCCTTTTCGGGACGTGGGTCGGTGCGAGGCTCGCGCAGAGCCTCTCCGGTCCACAGCTCCAAAAAGCGTTCGCGATCTTTCTTGTTCTGATCGCGATCAGGGTGTGGACTAAAGCGTAAGCGTGGGCATCTCGTCGGCACGACTGAACTGCAAACTGAATAGATGGTAGGTCTGGGTAGGTCAGTTGCGGTTAAGCTCAGACGGCGCGAATCTCCGGATACTTCCAGAACGCCCAGAGCGAGTATGCGAGCATGACGACCCCCCCGGTGAATATCGCCCATTGGACGCCGACGAAGCGCGCCATCGCTCCCGCGATGAATGAGCCCACGGGCGTGAATCCGACGTAAACGAAGACGTAGGTAGCCATGACCCGACCGCGCAGCTCGTCGGGAACCACTGACTGAAGGATTCCGTTAGCAAGCGCGCCATTGATCAGCATGGTGAGCCCGAGAAAAAGCAGTACCAGCGCCGCGAGATGAGCCGTTCGCATCAGCGAAAATAGAATCGTCAGCCCGGCGAACGCGTACGCCGTCGCGTTAAACAGGCGCCCGCGACGAATGCGCGCGCCCAGCCCGGCAAGAGAGAGCGCTCCCGTTAGCGCACCGATGCCCACGAACGTGAGAAGAAATCCGTAGCCGCTTGCTCCCGTGTGGAGTACGTCCCGCGCGACGACCGGCATCATCGTCAGGTATTGAAATCCGAATATCGAATACACCGCGATGACTCCCATCAGTCCGGACACGGATCGCGAGCTGCGGATGTAATTCAGTCCGTGCTTAAGCTGCTCGAATGGGGAGATGAGGTGCTGAACCGGCGTCCAACGTGGCAGTCTTATCCGCGCGAGGCTGGCGAGCACAGCGAAATAACTCAGCGCGTTGATGCCGAAGCACCACGCGACCCCGAACTTCGAGAGGATGATGGCAGCGATTGAAGGCCCGACGATTCGCGCGAGGTTGAAGCCGCCCGAGTTGAGCGCGATCGCATCCACCAGGTCTTCGTGGGAAACAAGCTCCACGATCATCGCCTGACGCGCCGGAATCTCGAACGCCGAGATCACACCTCCAAGCGTTGTCAGCGCCAAGAGCCACCCCACGTTGATCCGGCCTGTCCAGCTGAACCACCACAGGGCGGCGGCTTCGAAGAGCAGCAGCCCCTGACAGATAATGACGATACGGAGTTTGCTGTGCCGGTCCGCTACGACACCGCCGTAGAGTGAGAGGATCAGCACCGGGAAACTGCCGGCCGCGCTCGCCAGTCCGACCATGAACGCGCTGTTGGTGAGCTCTAGGGCGAGCCATCCCTGTCCTACCTGTTGCATCCAGGTCCCGATCAGCGAGACTGTCTGACCGGTCCAGAATAATCTGAAATTCTGGTGGACCTGAAGCGCCCTGAACGGGTTTATGGATTTTCTTACTGGCCGCGTCGGGGTCAGGGGCATTGCAGAGGATTATACACGCCCCGCGCCCCCGGTTGTATGTTAGAGGCATGCGCTTCCACACCTACTCGAAGTTCAGTCCGGAAGCTGCTGATGCGGTCGATCTTCAGGCGCTGCTCGACAAGCTCGCTAATTTCCTCCTGCAATCGGGATTTGCCGGCGGGCAGAGCTTCAACCCGTACTTCGACGACTTCGATTCGGAGCCCGATCGATCCGTCGAAGCGCTGCGTCAGGCTATTCTCGATGCGCTGATCGAGAGTGGACAGTTCACTCCCGAGTTGCTGGAGGCGCTGCGCGGTGATGGGAGCAAGGAATCGCAGGAGAAGCTGAGTGAGCTGCTCGACAGCTTGGTCCAGAAGCTGGCGGCGGAAGGGTACCTCAATCTTCAGGCGCCGCCTCAAATGCCGGCCGGTCATCAGCCGGTAACCGGGCGCGGCAGCATCGCCCACGGTGCGTCGAAGAGCGTCCAGTTCAATCTCACCGACAAGGGAATCGACTTCCTCGGCTACAAGAGCCTCCGCCACATCCTGAGCTCACTCGGCAAGTCGAGCTTCGGCTCCCACGATACGCCGCACTTGGCCACCGGCATCGAGGCCGACGGCTACAGCAAGGAGTACGAATTCGGCGACGTACTCAATATCGATGTGAACGAAACCCTCAAGAACTCGCTCACGCGTACGGGCTCGATCGAAGTCCCAATGGATCTGGATTATTCGGATCTGATGGTCCGGCAGGCGGAGTACCGGTCGTCATGCGCAACGGTGCTCATGCTCGACACATCGCACTCGATGATTCTCTATGGCGAAGATCGCTTCACGCCCGCCAAGAAGGTCGCGTTGGCTCTGACGCATCTCATTCGTACGCAGTTCCCCGGTGACACGCTCCAGGTCGTGCTGTTTCACGATTCGGCGGAGGAGATTCCGCTCTCCACTCTACCGCAGGCCCAGGTGGGCCCCTATCACACCAACACCGCGGAAGGTCTCAAGCTGGCGCGCAGGCTCCTCATGGCGCAGAAGAAGGACATGCGCCAGATAGTAATGATTACCGACGGCAAGCCGAGCGCGATGACGATGCCGAATGGACAGATCTACAAGAATTCCATGGGTCTGGATTCCACCGTTATCGCCACGACGCTGCGCGAGGTGGCGAATTGCCGGCGCGCCGGGATTCTCATCAATACTTTCATGTTAGCGCGCGACCGGGCACTGGTGGAGTTCGTCAAGCGCGTGTCAGAGATCAGCAAGGGAAAGGCCTATTTTACCAACACGATGACGCTCGGCCAGTTCATCCTGATGGACTTTCTGAGGAAGAAGACGCAAAAACTTTCGTGAATCGGGGTCGCCGGCAGGAGAAAGACTTGAAGATTCGATTCACCACCGGGGAGAGCCCTCTCGGTAATGTGCTCGTCGCGGCGACGGATAAAGGCATCTGCGCCGTGAGCCTGCGGAAGTCGGATAAAGGGGCCGCGCAACTACTGCGGGCCCGGTTTCCAAATGCCAAGCTCCACCGCAATGACGTTGCATTGAAGTCGGCGTTGGATTTGGTTCTGGCAAGAATTGCCGGACGGAAACTCGAGAATGCGGTGCCGCTCGACCTTCAGGGCACCGATTTTCAGCGCCAAGTCTGGGACCAGCTCCTCGCGATTCCGGCCGGATCAACGCGCTCCTACCTCGATGTTGCCAAGGCGATCAAGAGGCCCAGAGCAACCCGCGCCGTCGCACAGGCGTGTGGAGCGAACCCGGTCGCTGTAGTGGTTCCCTGTCACCGCGTCGTGATGAGCGACGGATCGATCGGGGGGTTCAGCGGACTGCCGGGCGTCAAGAAGGCGCTGCTGGCGGCGGAAGGCGTTGCCGAGTTCGCGGCGTCGAACTGAGGCAACCGCAGCACCAGCTGCACCTGTTGATAGCGCCGCGTAACTGTTCGGTCGCGGTCCTCAGGCTTTACTTCTTAGTGAGCTTGCTCCGGAACGGCCGCTCCGGCGGCCCGATGTAAATCTGCCTCGGCCGCGCTATCTTCTGCTCCTTGTCGAGCAGCATCTCCTCCCACTGCGCCAGCCAGCCAGGCATGCGCCCAATCGCGAACAGGACCGTGAAGAAGTCGGTCGGGAATGCCATCGAGCGGTAGATCAGCCCGGTGTAGAAATCCACGTTGGGGTAGAGCTTCCGTGAAGTGAAATAGTCGTCCGATAGGGCAATCCGCTCAAGTTCGAGCGCGATCTCGAGATCCTTGTCGACGCCCACCACCTTGAACACCTCGTCGGCGAGCTTCTTTACGATTTTGGCGCGCGGGTCGTAGCTCTTGTAGACTCGGTGGCCGAATCCCATCAGCCTCCCGCCCTCGCCACTCTTCACGCTCTCGATGAATCGCGGGACGTTCTTGACGCTCGCGATGTCATTGATCATGCGCAGTACCTGCTCGTTGGCGCCGCCGTGCAAAGGACCGAACAGTGCGGCTACGCCTGCGGAGACAGCGGAAAACGGATCAACATGCGAAGATCCGACCGCACGCACGGCGTTGGTCGAGCAGTTCTGCTCGTGGTCGGCGTGCAAAATGAACAAGATCTCCAGCGCACGCGCGAACACCGGGTTCGCCTCGTACTTCGACTCGCTCATCCGCGCCACCATCGACAGGAAGTTCTCGACGTACGAGAGGCGATTGTCCGGATACACGAAGGGCAGGCCCTTAACGTGGCGGTAGGAGAACGCGGCAATGGTCGGCGTCTTAGCTAGCAGCCGAATGATCGAGATGTTCCGCTCGGTCTCGTCGAAGATGTTGCGAGCCGAAGGGTAAAAAGCCGCCAGTCCCGCGACGGAACTGTTGAGCATCGCCATTGGATGCGCGTCGTACCGGAACCCCTCGAGAAACTTCCGCATGTTCTCGTGCACGTAGGTGTGGAACGTGATATCGTGCACAAACTGATCGTACTCCTGCTGGCTCGGCAGCTCGCCGTGACGCAGCAGCCACGCGACCTCGAGGAAAGTGGCATGTTCCGCGAGCTGCTCGATGGGGTAGCCCCGATAGCGGAGGATTCCCTTGTCGCCGTCTATGTAGGTGATCGCGCTTCGGCACGATGCCGTGTTCAGAAACGCCGGGTCGTAACTCATGAGGCCCCGATCGCCGGGCTCGTCCGTTTTGACCTTTTTGAGCTCAACGCCGCGGATCGCGCCTTCGGCAATAGGGACGCTATATGTCTCGCCAGTGCGGGTGTCCTTCATCTCGAGCGCACTCGCGGATGGAGCAGGGGCCGCTGGCTTGGGCGAATTCTTTATAGGGGCCAGAGCGGCTGACCTGGCAGTGTTTTTCTTGGCAGTAGACGGTGGTGCGGTCGAACCAGTCTTGGGCATTCTGTTCTCCAGTTGACTGCCTCAAATTTAGCGCAACGCCCGAGCGGGTGATAATCGCAGCCGTGCCGTCTGGAGAGGCCAGAAGCGTTTCTGCGCGGCCTTATAAGCGCTTCATCCGCGTGACCTTCCACCTCCCGCCCGTGACGCTGCGGCCAGGCTGCGAGGGAACTGTGCTGAAAGTTCCTTCGATCGTGCGAGCGTCGCGAAAGGATCCCTGAAACGTCGGCGTTACGGGGCAGCTGCACTCCGGATCCAGGTACGGATCTAAGGTGCCGCTCAGATTGCCGCCCTCTTTCCTTACGAAATGAATCGTGAGAACAGAGCGTCCGGCCGCCGAGACGTCGCTGACGAGATCCCGCTCGGCGCCGTGAGTAGTGAATCCGCGCGTGGAATCATGACGACGTTGCCCGAAGCAGCCGATTCACCCGCTCGGAGGGTAAAGGCAATTGTCCCGCTCCGCCCTGTTTCCGCGCTGCTGTAATCCCGGCGCCACTCACCAACCAGTGGAGTGAGGTCGAAATCGCCGGCGGTCAGCTCGATTCCGGGAGTCCGTGAGGCGCAGGCGACTGTGGAAGCAGCAAGACATGCCGCTATGGCGGACGTAACGCGCAGCATCGGATTCTCCGGTTGAGGCTTTGCTCTCCGTCACCCACAGATGGCAGCGTTTGAAGCGGTGAGCAAGGCAGTACGACGAACCAACGCTAGGATGCCGTTATTGGGCGGAACCCCTTCCTCTCCATGGTACCCCAATCCTTTCTCCCGCGCAGGAATTTCCAGAGGCCGCGCAGCCGCCAGTACACGGTCAGCTGCCGATAGCCGAGATTCTCGACTAGCGCCCACCAGAAAAGAAGTCCACGGTCGCGGAACGTCTCGTAGCGATGAAAGCTCAAATCTTCAAGAATGAGTGTGAATGCCGTAAGCGCCGTTCCGAGTCCATACGCGGTGAGATAGAAAAGTCCCGCGAAGCTCCAATCGACAACGCCGAATGCGAGTCCGAAAGTGAGAGCGATCAGACCGGCCGCTTCGACGAGCGGAGCGAGCAGCTCGACGAACGCGTAGTACGGGAAAACGAAAAGGCCCGTCACTCCGAATCGCGGATTGAACAACATCCGGCGGTGTCTCCACAGGACATCAGCCAGTCCACGGTGCCATCGATCGCGCTGGCGCCCAAGAACTCTTGCCGACTCGGGCACCTCGGTCCATGCCACCGGATCGGGAACGAACGCAATCTTTCCGGGCCCGCCTCGCTCGTAGGATAGCCGCTTCAGGCGCAGCACGAGCTCCATATCTTCGCCGACGGTGTCGTGGAGATAACCGCCCGCTTCCACAACTGCCTCGCGTTGGAAGAGTCCAAATGCTCCGGAGATGATGATGTTCCCGCCGAGTCGGTTCCATCCGAGTCGCCCGAACAGAAACGCGCGGAGATACTCGACGACCTGAACCCCCGCGAGCAGGCTGGTGGGAACCGCCGTTCTGACGACGCGGCCGAATTTCACCTCCGAGCCGTTGACGACTCTGATTGTTCCGCCCGTTGCGACGACGTCGGTGCCGTAAAGGAAGGGGCGCACCATGCGCTGAAGCCCGTCGGCTTCGATCAGGGTGTCTGCATCCATCGCACACACTAGCTCGCCACGCGCGAAGCTGAGGCCGACGTTGAGCGCGTCCGCTTTTCCTCCGTTTTCCTTATCAACCACGACGAGCGAAGAGTACGTCGCAGAGCGATAGAGTGAGCGCACCGGCTTGGTCCTAATGCGCTGCTCGTAGATCGTCTTCACGGGGACGAGGTCGAACCGGTCGATGAGAACCTGGACGGTTCGATCGATCGAACCATCACTGATCACAATCACCTCCAGATTGGGGTATTGGAGAGCGAGCAGGGCGCGCAAGCTCGCGTCGATCGTGGCTTCCTCGTTGAACGCGGGCGCCAGAATCGAGATTGTGGGCGAAAGTGTCGAGCTCAGTAGGAGATGGCGGCTCTCGTCGGTGATGAGGAGCATGTGACGGCGCAGCTCGAGTAACGAGCTCACCAGCAGGACCAAATACCACCCGTTGACCAATAGAAAGTACAAGAGCACGATGAGCTGGCCCTTGATCAGAATCTGGCTGACTGCGGTCTGAATGTACGTGCTCATCCGGACGCGGCTTGGGGGAGGTCGATGACCTGTTGCGCCATGTCAGCCGCGAACGAGTCGTCTCCCTTGAGCGCCCGCCGGAGGAAAAGCGCGCCCGGCGCGCCAATCGATCGAAGGGCGAGACCCGCCGCGCGGCGAACTCTCCAAGCACGGTCGCGCAAACGATCCGCAAGCTGTGATGCGGCCTGCCAATGCTGCATTCGTCCGAGCGAATGCGCCGATGCGGCCCTGACACTCGAATCATCATCGTTGAGAAGCACTAGCAGGCGCTCGGCCGCCGCGGCATCACCGACCGCACCCAGTAAGTTCGCCGCCGCAATCCGAACGCCCACATCCTCGGCCCTCGAATGACGCAGCGCGGCAGGCCCGAAGCTTGGCTCGGCCAGTGACTCGGCAACGCGGAGGCCCGCTTCCGCTGCTCGTCCGGAATGGCTGTCCAGGAAAGCGGCGAGTGGTGCGGCGACCACACCTCCCATGCGGAGGAGCGCGTTCTGCACCGCGAATCGCGCCTGGGTCGCGGGATCCGCCAAGAGATTCAACATGGCGGAGATCACGCTCACAGACGGCTGAGCCCCGGCCCATTCAGCGGCTTGCGCGCGCACCGCGGGGTGGGGATCGGCCAGTAGCCTCAGCACGAGCGGATCCACCACGTCCAGTCGCGAGAGAATGCGAGCGCCGCGAAGACGCGCCGTCCAGCGCCTGCTTTCGCACAACTTCTGGGCGCGTTCTACCACTCCAACCTGTCGGGCGACGAAGCCGAGTCTCGCCTTTCCGGCTCCGGTCAGGTTGCGCGACATCTCCAGAAACGCCCTTATCTGCACGTCGTTCGGAAGTTGCCGGAGAGCTTCGATTTCCTCGACGTTCACGGTGCCACGCGTGGCCAGGTGGGCGAGTGAGTCCCGGGCTGCCGCCGTCAGCGTGAGGACTCTGGGCTCGTTCACAACAAGCCAGAGCCCGTGCGCGAAGAAAACGCCGACCGCGAGCATCAGAAGCCCGATCTCGATCAGCATCACTATGTCGAGGAGCTGCTTGCTTACCATGTCTGGGTCTGCTTCAGCACTGTGCGAACCTTGTGGATGAGGACCGGGACGCTGAAAGGCTTGGCAATGTGGTCAATGGCGCCGAGCTCGAGGGCGGCCAGTACGTCGCGCTCCCCGGTGCGCGATGTAAGCATCACAACGCTGCTCGACCTGGTTATCTCGCCGGCCTTGAGGCGGCGCAGCACGTCTAGCCCGTTCAGCGCAGGGATATCGACGCCGAGCAAGATGAGGGATGCGTGCACCTCGGGTGGCCCTCCGGTGAGCGCCGCCACTGCGGCCTCGCCGTCAGCGAAAGTAGCGACGCGAAGGCTGCGGCTTTCCATCGCGTGCTGAAGCAGCGATACGAGCGCGGTGTCGTCGTCGACGATGGCCACATCCACCCGACGCGTGAGCGGTCCCATCGCCTTAACCCCGGAGATGCCGACGCGGCTCACGCCGCCAGTTGTTCTGATCCCGCCTGTCGCCCTGGCTTGCTCGAGAGCCTTTTGCGCCTCCTCCCGTAACGCTGCGACGGTATCGCCGTCGGTTTGGTACTGCGCAACCCCCCCGCTGCAGGCGACGTGAACCTTCCGTCCGTCCTCCGCGAGGAAATTCTGGTCCGCGATCTTGGAGCAAACCTGGGTGAGCTTGATTGCTGCATACTCCTTGGTGCTTCCGTACATTCCGATTGTGAAGTCCGCTCCACCCCACCAGCCAGCAACATCTTCCGCCCGAAAGGATTTTGGGAGCAGTTCGCCGATGGCACGTAGCACGACGTCGCCGGTGGCGCGACCGAACGTGCTCGCGAGGCTTTCAAACGCGTCGATTTGAATAACGGCGATCGAGTACGGATCAGATTTTCTCCGCGCCAGCCTCAGAAAGCGGTCGATTTGCTCCGTCGCCTTGTGCGCTATCGGCAAGCCCGTAAGCGGATCGGTTTCGACGGGCGGACGCCGTGCCTTAACTCCGCTGAGGCGGCTTTCGATCCGCATCATGAGCTCGGCAGGAACGAAGGGCTTGCCGACGTAATCGTCAGCCCCGGCGGCGAACACCCGCTGCACACTTGCCTCATCGGTGTGGCCAGTCAGAAAAATCACTGGCAGCTCGCTCCAGCGACGATCGCTTCTGACCACCCGGCATAGCTCGGTCCCACTGATCCTGGGCATATCGAGATCGAGCAGAATCAGATTTGGCTTCGCCTCATCTAGAACTGCCCAGAATCGAACCGGATCGTTGACAACCGTCACCGTCATTCCGCGCCTGCCGAGGAGATTCGCAAGTCCTCGTGATATCTGCGGCTCGTCGTCTACGACTAGGATCTTCCGGCCCTCGAGGGTGGACTCTCCGGATAGTGCTCCGGAGTCCGTTGGTGTCGAGCGCGCACCGTCCGGAGGCGACGGGTCTGATTGCTTTGCCGGAGCCGGGGGAGCCGAGGGTGGGCCCGCCAGACTCTCTCGCAGAGCAAGGAGCTGCTCCGAGATGGGTACGCCGTCAACGGGCGTGAGAGACTCACTCGCGAACCGTTCGGCAAGGTCGCTCGCGATCCGCGCGCCCTTTTCGAATCCGAATCGAGCCGCCAGGTCGGTTAAGCGCCGCGCGTCCTGCTCGGCTGCCGCCCGCAAATCGGCGGAGAGGCCGTTGTCGAGAAGAGCGATCGCCGCGTCATCGAGCTTATCGATCGTCTGGAAGGTGGCAGCACGGACCCGAGCCCATGCGTCAAACACGGCGGCGGCAATGTTCTCACCATGCGATGCCTGGGGCGGTAGAACGCCGACGCCACCCATTCTCGCGAGCTCCCCCAGCATCTCTTCGATGTCGACCGGAGAAAGGAAGAACCTATCGACATGGACGTCCTTCAACGCGCGGAGCGCAGTCTCCGCCTGTTGCATGGAGATGGTGTATGCTATCCGCACGTCGTCGCTCGCGTCTTTGGCGCGGCGGGCGACGTAGATCGAATCGGCGGTGGGAAGGATGTCGCTCAGAAGGACTAGGCGGGCTTCCCCGCGCGCGGCCGCGCGGCCCATCTGCTGAACGTTTTCAAACTCGCTGACGACGACGCCACGAAGTCTCAGTCCGATCTCACGGACGATTTCCGCAGGTATTCCCGCCACCAGGAGTTTGACGGATTCCGTCATCTCCTACGGAACATACCACTCCGGCTCGGGCGTCGCTGAGACAATGGATGTCCGATCGCTCAGGCGGTGGTTTCCTTGGCGAGTTTTAGCACGGCATTCCACTCCGCTGCGCCCACCTTCTGCACGGAGAGCCGGTTGCCCTTCTGCAGGAGCGCCATTCCCTCGAGCTCCGGTTTAGTGCGCATCTCGCTGAGGCTGACCGTCCGTGGCAGCCGCTCGACGGCGTGGACGTCGACCATCGACCACGGCGATTCTCCGCCTTTGCTCCTAGGATCGTAGTGCGGATCCTTGGGGTCGACAGCGGTGTGATCCGGGTATCCTTCACGCACGATCTCGACGATTCCATGAATTCCGGGCTCGCTACCGCCCGAATGGTAGAAGAATGCGAGGTCGCCCTTCTTCATCTCGTCTCGCATATAGTTCCTTGCCTGAAAGTTCCTTACGCCGTCCCAGTGCGTGGTCCGAGTGGGCGAGTTCCAGAGATCGTCGAAAGAGAACGAATCGGCGTCAGACTTGAGAAGCCAGTAGTGCCTTTCACCCTGCAGAGGCCGCGTAACTTTTGGCATTTCAGCTCACCGCCATAGCCAGAGAATGTTTCGGGTGGAACCTAAGGCCCGAAGCGCCGTAGATTGAAGTACATCATAACCATTTAGCCCAGCAGGCCCTCCACTCATGCATCGGAACACCTTCCACACGTCGCCCCTCCGTCTCCCCCTCTTTTCGCTACTCCTGTCGGCCGCTGGCACGGTGGCCGCGCAAACGACGATCGCGCCAGTCACGTATCCCGCTGCCCCTCCCGGCACCCAAGTCGATGACTACCACGGAACGAGCATCGCTGATCCCTATCGCTGGCTCGAGGACGTCGATGCGCCCGCTACAAAGGCGTGGGTAGAAGCCCAGAACCGGCTTACCGACTCCTTCCTCGCGACGATCCCCGAGCGTCCCGCGATCAAGAACAGACTCACGCGCCTCTGGAATTACGCCCGATATTCTGCGCCGTTCAAGGAGAACGGACGCTATTTCTATTTCGAGAACACGGGACTTCAGAATCAGAGCGTGTTGTACGTGCAGGAAGGCAGAAACGCGCCAGCCCGCGTGCTCCTCGATCCGAATACGCTATCGACAGATGGCACGGTCGCGGTTTCTGGAACGGCGGCGTCGGACGATGGGCGCTATCTCGCCTATAGCATATCGACCAGCGGCTCTGACTGGCAGGAGCTGCACGTTCGCGACGTGAACAACGGGCGGGATCTCCCCGACATCGTAAGGTGGGTCAAGTTCTCCGGAATCTCGTGGACGCACGACAACAAGGGCTTCTTTTACTCCCGCTACAACGAGCCGACGTCGGGCAACAAGATGACCAATACCAACCGCAATCATAAACTCTACTATCATCGGGTCGGTCAGGCACAGGCACGCGACGAGCTGGTTTATGATCGGCCCGACCAGCCCGATTGGCTGTTCCAAGGGACCGTGACCCAAGACGGGCAGTACCTGATAATCACGACCTCTCAGGGAACCGATGTCCGCACCCGACTCTATTTTGTCGATCTCGACAATCCGGACAAGCCTCAGATCGACAACCCCGTCGTCAGGCTGATCGACAAGCTGGACGCTGAGTACTCGTTCGTCGGCAACAGGAGGACGATGTTCTACGTGCGTACCGACCGGAACGCGCCGAAGGGACGCATCGTGGCCATCAGCATTGACAACCCGCGCGAAGAACGCTGGAACACGATCATCCCCGAGAGCAAGGACGCTCTCGTCGACGCGACGATGGCCGGCGACGACATCGTCGGGAATTATCTCCAAGATGCGCACTCGAGCGTGCGACTGTTCAGTGCGTCGGCCGACGACCGCCGCGACCAGCGGCCGCGCAGTCAGCAGCCACAACAGCCGCGCAATCCGGCCAGCGTCTATGATGACACAAGCACGGCTCCAATCGTGATGCGCGAACGAGGCCAGATGCTTGGAGGAGGATTCACACCGGTCGGCGATCTGCCACTCCCCGGTATAGGAACGGTCGGCGAAATCCAGGGACGTCAGGGCGACGATGAAATATTCTACAGCTTCACCTCCTTCCTCAATCCGACCACGATCTACCGCCGCGACCTTAAGTCGCGCGTCAATGCGGTCTTCAGGGCGCCGAAGGTGGAGTTCGATCCGACAGTCTACGAAACCCGGCAGGTCTTTTACAACAGCAAGGACGGAACACGAGTGCCGATGTTCATTACAGGAAAGAAGGGCATCAAACTCGACGGAACCAACCCGACGCTCCTCTACGCTTACGGCGGTTTTAACATCCCCATCACACCCGCCTTCTCGGCGGCCAACGTCGCGTGGATGGAGATGGGCGGCATTTACGCGGTCGCCAACATTAGAGGCGGCGGCGAATACGGCAAGGACTGGCACGAGGGCGGCATGCTGTCGAAAAAACAGAATGTCTTCGACGATTTCATCGCGGCGGCGGAATACCTAATTAGGGAGAAGTACACCTCTACTCCAAAGCTGGCGATCCGGGGAGGGTCCAACGGCGGACTGCTCGTCGGTGCAGTGATGACGCAGCGGCCCGATCTGTTCGGGGCAGGGCTCCCCGAGGTCGGGGTCATGGACATGCTGCGCTTCCAGAAGTTCACCATCGGGTGGGCCTGGACTTCCGATTATGGATCGTCGGATAATGCGGAGCAGTTCAAATACCTGCGCGCATATTCTCCGTTACACAACATCAAGCCGGGCAGGTGCTATCCGCCTGCGCTCGCGTTCACTGCCGATCACGACGATCGAGTCGTTCCGGGTCACACATTCAAGTTCGTGGCGACGCTCCAGGCGGCCCAGGCGTGCCCCAATCCGATTCTAGTGAGAATCGAGACGAAGGCCGGGCATGGTGCAGGGAAGCCGACGACCAAGCTGATCGACGAAGCGGCCGATAGATTTGCATTCCTCGTCAAGGAGCTGCACATGAGACCTACGCTCCAGTAGATGGAGACTTTTCTCGCTAGCGCGGACGCGGTAACACTGGTTCTACGTACCGCCCTGCTTTCGATAGCGGTCATGTTTGGCGTGATCTGCTTGCTCGACTGGGCAGTTCGCACAAGAAAGATCAGTCCTTTCAACGCCGTCGCGCGGTTCTGTCGCTCGACGGTTGATCCGATCATCGCACCGATAGAGCGGCGAGTCGTGCGCGCCGGCGGAACCCCGGCTGCCGCTCCCTTATGGGCGCTAGCCGTGATCGTAATCGGTGGAATCCTGCTGTTAACGGTGATCGACACGATTCGGCTCGAGGTGGTCAAATCCATTATCGCCGCCCAGGAAGGATCGGCCGGAATCTTCCACCTGCTCGTGAGCTGGACTTTCACGATTCTCAGGGCCGCGATAATCGTGAGAGTGATCAGCTCGTGGCTGCCGATCTCCGCTTACTCCAGGTGGGTCCACTGGAGCTACCGGCTGAGCGAGCCTCTGCTCGCGCCGCTGCGTCGGATTGTCCCAGTTCTCGGCGGTCTCGACATAACTCCAATCCTCGCCTACATACTGCTCAACATCATTGAGTCGTTCCTGTTCCGCTTGATGTGAGCCATTTTGACGGTTTTGTCGCGGTGATGCTGTGCGCTTTTCAGTTCGCGTCCAGCCTCCAGCATCGAAGAGTGAGATCGCGGGGTTGCATGGCGCGTCGCGCAAGGTGTGTGTGACAGCTCGACCGGTGGACGGATTGGCGAACGAGGCCCAGATCGATTTTCTTTCCGAAGCGCTTGAGATTTCGCGGCGCAAGGTGTGCATCGTGTCCGGCCACTTCTCGCGGACGAAGGTCGTCGAGATCAGTGGGGTGGATCTGGCAACGGTTCAACGACTGGCTGACTGAGGGAAACTCCCTAGTGGCAAAAGTGATTCTCGTCGGCGCTGATGGGGTGCTGCTTGAAGGGCTCGCGCAGACACTGCTGGGATTCCAGCACGAGGTTTCATTTGCCGGAACGGTTGGAGACGCAGCGAGTACGCTTACCGGAGATTTGCCGGCGATAGGCGTAGTCTCCTCCGAGGCACTCGAGCTCGCGGGGCTCTGCGCGACCATTCCGCTCACACCCGGCGGGGCACTCATAGTGTACGGGAAATCACACGACGAGCGGCCATTTCTGCCCCCGCGCGTGCAGCGGGTAACGCTCGCATACCTCGTTCTCCCGCTGGAACGTCATAGGCTCCTCGCGCTCGTGCATTCGGTTGACAGCCGGTCGCGAGCGACAGGCCGTTCCAGTCGCGTCGACGACAGTGCCGACGACAGTGTCGACGATTCCCATCTGGAGCTCTGACGCCAAGGCGCGACCTCGACCGCATCGAAGCGATAATCGATCAGGGATGGCGCCGCGTGTCCGGGACGACGGGCTATCTCTCCGAACGCGAGGCGCGCTTCATCATGGCCGCAGCGGCGCTGGCCCCGGCGACGGGCAGGAATCTCGAAATCGGAAGCTTCAAAGGCAGGTCGACCGTCGGAATTGCCTACGTGACACGTGAGTTGGGACTTGGGTCGGTTGTCGCTGTGGATCCCCACACCTCGCCCTCGACCACGGATCCCGATCTACGCGGCATGACTACTTCGTACGACGACTTCGTCGCCAACCTCACGGCAGCGGGAGTGAGGGAGTGTGTCGAGATCAAGCGCGTGTACTCGCACGAGTTGGCGCGTGAGTGGAAGGATTCGATTCGCTTTCTTTGGATTGACGGGGACCATTCCTATCAGGGAGCGAAGGCGGATCTCGACATGTTCAGGCGTTACCTGGTGGACGGTGCCCTCGTCGCCATGCACGACGTGCTCGGCACTTTCGAAGGGGCGCTGCGTGTTTTCGTTGAAGAAGTTCTCTATTCCGACGATTTCGGTCCGGCGGGGTTCAGCGGATCGATAGGCTGGGCGCAGTACCGGCCGAGAGATGGACGAAGCGCGCGGTTCCGCTGGCGCCGGGGACTGCTGGCCATACCGGCAAGCCGATTGATTCCGGTAGCGCGCCGTGCTGATCGCGGATTGCGGGGGTGGAACAAGCTTCTTTACAAGTTCTGGCGCCCGCTCGCTCCTCACGGCGCGGTCGACATCAAGCGGCTTGCCCGCCTTACGTCAGAGTAACTCTGCGGTCTCTTGCCCGGTTGTGTCCCCTCCGCTACTATAGTGAAGGGCACAACTGAATAGTGAACGGCACAACAGAATCCGTGGCGATTTAAAGCAACTTGCGGCCACGTTAAACAAACCGCTAAAGCGCTCGCCCGGCGCCATGCGCGGGCTTTTTTCTTATCCCTCCTTGCCGGGGGCTGACCACTGCAAGACGAAGGTGTTATTCGTCTCTGACGATCTGATTTCCGTAACGCGAAGATGACCGAGCCACGCATCGAATCACCCTATCTGGAAGCATTAAAGCGCCGAGTGTTGGTGTATGACGGGGCGATGGGGACGAACATCCAGCGTTACAACCTTTCGGCCGAGGATTTCGGCGGCAAGGCGCTGGAAGGGTGCAACGACAACCTCGTCCTCACGCGTCCGGACGTGATCCAGGAGATTCACGAGTCGTTCCTCGCGGTCGGATGCGACGTCGTGGAGACGTGCACGTTCCAATCGACCCCCCGTCGTCTGAAGGAGTGGGGACTGGGTGACAAGGTGCGTGAGATCAACGTCACTGCGGCACGGCTGGCACGGGCTGCCTGCGAGAAATTTGCCACGCCTGATCGGCCTCGGTTCGTTGCGGCTTCAATGGGGCCAACGGGAATGCTGCCCTCGAGCTCCGATCCCGTGCTCTCGCAAATATCCTACGATGAGCTAGCCCACAATTACTACGAGCAGGCGAAATATCTGGTCGAGGGCGGCGTCGACCTTCTGCTGATCGAGACATCGCAGGACATCCTCGAAGTAAAAGCGGCCGTGGCTGGAATCGAGACGCTGTTCGCGGAGATCGGTCGCAGGATCCCGCTGCAGACGCAGGTCACACTCGACGTGAGCGGGCGCATGCTGCTCGGCACCGACATCGCGAGCGCTATGACAACGCTCGAGGCGATCCAAGTGGATGTCATCGGGCTCAACTGTTCGACGGGTCCCGAGCACATGCGCGAGCCTGTCCGTTATCTCTCCGAGCACGCCACACTTCCGTTGTCGGTGATCCCAAACGCCGGATTGCCCCTCAATACGGGAGTCGGCGAGGCAGTATATCCCCTCGAGCCGGGGCCGATGGCGACAGCACTGTCGGAGTTTGTCAAAGACTTTGGCGTCCGCATCGTGGGCGGGTGTTGCGGAACGACTCCGGCGCACCTCTCCGCTATAGTCGAGGCCGTTCGCGCCGCGGAGCATATGGCGAAGCCCCTCAATCGGGCGGCGCACGTCCCGCGTGTGAGCTCGGCGATGCGCGCTATCACGCTCCATCAGGACCCGCCGCCGCTCCTGGTGGGAGAGCGCGTCAACTCGCAGGGATCGCGAAAAGTGAAGCGTCTGCTCCTAGCCGACGATTACGAGGGAATTCTCGAAGTCGCGCGCCAGCAAGTGGATTCGGGCGCGCATGTCCTTGACGTCTGCGTCGCTCTGACCGAGCGCGGGGATGAAGCAGAGCAGATGTCGAAGGTCGTGAAGCTGTTGTCGATGAGCGTTGAGACGCCACTCGTGATCGACTCGACCGAGGCGAACGTCATCGAGGCCGCGCTCAAGCACATCCCGGGCCGCGGGATCGTCAATTCCATCAACATGGAAAACGGCCGCAAGCGGATCGATGCCGTCGTGCCCCTCGTTAAAACGCATGGAGCCGCGGTCATCGCGCTCACGATCGACGAGATCGGAATGGCCAAGACGCGTGAGCGAAAACTCGAGGTCGCGAGAAAGATCTACGATATCGTGGTTGGCGAGTACGGACTGGCGCCGGAGGATCTCATCTACGACGCGCTCACGTTCACCCTGGCGACCGGTGACGCGGAGTGGATCGATTCCGGAAAGGAGACGGTCGAGGGGATCCGTCTCATCAAGCGCGAGCTTCCGGGAGTCTCCACCATACTCGGCGTTTCAAACGTTAGCTTCGGCTTGACTCCCGACGCGCGTGGCGTGCTTAACTCGGTATTCCTCCACCACTGTGTTCAGGCGGGACTCGACGCCGCGATCGTCAATCCGGCGCACATCAGGCCTTACGCAGAGATCTCCGCGGCCGAGCGCGAGATGGCGGATGATCTCGTATTCAACAAGCGCCCGGACGCTCTGCAGCGTTTCATCGAGTACTTCGCGAGCGCCGGCGGTGGAGGCGCGTCAGCGCTGCTCGAGAAGGAAGATCCTACTGCCGGCATGACGCCGGAGCAGAAGATCCACTGGATGATCCTGCACCGGAAAAAAGAGGGCATCGAAGAACAACTGGATGCCGCTGGAGTGCGCGAGCATCCAGTCCGCGTGCTGAATGAAGTGCTGTTGCCGGCCATGAAGGAGGTCGGTGACAAGTTCGGCGCGGGAGAGCTAATTCTTCCTTTCGTTCTGCAATCTGCCGAGGTGATGAAGAAGGCCGTCAAGCATCTCGAGCAGTTCCTGGAGAAGGCGGAAGGATATACGAAGGGGAAGGTCGTGCTGGCCACGGTATACGGCGACGTTCATGACATCGGCAAATCCCTCGTCAACACGATCCTCTCGAATAACGGCTACACCGTCTTCGACCTCGGCAAGCAAGTGCCGGTCAACACCATTCTCGACAAGGCGGTCGAGGTAGGTGCCGATGCGATCGGGTTGAGCGCGCTGCTCGTCTCGACGTCGAAGCAGATGCCGCTCTGCGTGCAGGAACTCGACAAGCGAGGAATCCAGATTCCGGTGCTGATCGGCGGCGCGGCCATAAACCGCCGCTTCGGCCGTCGTGCGCTTTTCGTCGAGGGCGACCGTCATTACGAGTCAGGCGTGTTCTACTGTAAGGACGCGTTCGAGGGATTGGAGACGATGGACGTGCTTCAGGATCCGAAGAAGCGGGGGCTGTTCGTCGTGAAGAACCTGGACGACGCACGGAACGACGTGTTTTTACGTACGGCAGTCGGCAAGGACATCGCTGTCGGCGACGCCGGTGGTGATCGCAGCGCAGTCGCCGCCAACAATCCCCTGCCGTCGCCGCCTTTCTGGGGCACGCGCGTAATTCGGGATGTTCCGATCGGCGAGGTGTTCGAGCTTCTCGACCTGGACGAGCTCTATCGACTGCAGTGGGGAGCGCGCGGCTCCGGCGATCAGTACAAATCGACAGTGAAGAACGAGTTCGAGCCCGCGCTCAAGCGCCTGAAGAAGGACGCCAAGAAGAATGGCTGGATCAAACCTCAGGTCGTTTACGGCTACTTCCCGGCACAGTCGCTGAACAACGACGTGATCATCTACGATCCAGCTGCGTACTCGAGCGACGGCGGGTCGCTGCGTGAGATCGCGCGCTTCCACTTTCCGCGCATGGTTGGGCGCGAACGCCTCTGTCTCGCTGATTACATCCGGAGTGTCGACTCGGGTGACGTGGATGTCGTGCCGCTTCAAATCGTGACTGTCGGCAAGGAAGCGACGAAGAGATTCGAGGAGCTCCAGGCCAAGAACGAGTACACGGAAGCGTTCTACTCGCACGGACTGTCAGTCGAAACGGCGGAAGCGGTCGCCGAGTGGTCGCATCGTCGCATCCGGAAAGAGCTGGGCGTGCCGGGCGGGAAGCGCTACTCGTGGGGCTACGGCGCGTGTCCTGACCTGGATGACCACGCGACCGTGTTCAAGCTGCTGCCCGCCAGGGAGGCGCTCGGCATGGAGCTCACCGAGGCATTCCAGTTGTTGCCAGAGCAGTCGACCGCTGCGGTCATCATCCATCATCCCGAAGCGAGGTACTACGCAGTTCGTGGTTCCGGGTCCGGCGCCTCGGCTGAACCGGAGGCGGCCGTTGCCTGAGAATCCGCTAATCGCTCGGCTGCTGGACCCGCAGCAGGTCATCGTCTTCGATGGTGCGATGGGCACCATGCTCTACAACAAGGGTGTGTTCATCAACCAGTGCTACGACGAGCTGAACGTCCGCGCTCCCGATCTCGTGCGCGATGTTCACAAGGCGTACAGAAAGGCGGGAGCCGACGTACTGGAGACGAACACGTTCGGCGCGAACCGGATCAAGCTGGCTCAATACGGACTCGAGGCCCAAGTCGCCGACATCAATCGTGCCGCAGCGAGGATCGCGCGCGAAGTCGCCGAGGACGATCTGCTCGTAGCTGGTGCCGTGGGCCCGCTCGGCATTCGCCTGGAGCCGTTCGGACCCACCAGCCTCGACGAAGCACGGGTGGTCTTCCGCGAGCAGCTTCAGGCGCTCAAGGACGGCGGGTGTGATCTGTTCATTCTCGAGACCTTCGCTGACGTCCACGAGATCGAGCAGGCGATCCTCGCCGCCCACGAAGTTGATGCGACCATCCCCGTCATCGCGCAGATGACCATCGGCTCCGATTGTCACACGCCGTACGGGGTGACGGTCGAAGATCTCGCCCAATCACTAGACGCCTTCGGGGCAGATGTGATCGGTCTCAACTGCTCCGTGGGCCCGCAGATCATTCTCGACGCGATCGAGAAGATGGCGCCGGTCAGCCGGCGCAAGCTGAGCGCGCAGCCCAACGCCGGCATGCCGCGCGACGTGAGCGGACGCAGCATGTACATGGCGAGCCCAGAGTACATGGCGACCTACGCACATCATCTCGTGCAGGCGGGAGCCAAGATCGTGGGTGGCTGCTGCGGAACCACGCCCGAGCATATCGCGGCGATGGTCGAGGGAGTGCGTCCCCTGTCGCCGAGGCAGCCGCGGGTGCCGGCGAGGGAGCGGCGGCAGACGCAGCCCGATCTTCCGCCGGAGGATCCGGGCGTTCAGCCGGTCCTGCTGGCCGAGCGATCCAAATGGGGCGGCAAGATCGCCCGGGGCGAATTCGTGACTTCGGTGGAGATCGTTCCTCCGCGCGGGGTCGATGCGACAAAAATGCTGCGCGACACGGCCGCATTGCGCGACGCGGGGGTGGACGCCGTGAACGTGCCGGACGGCCCGCGTGCGCAGAGCCGCATGGGCGCCCTCCTCACCAGTGTCTTGATCGAGCAGCAGGTTGGAATCGAGACGGTCATTCACTACTGCTGCCGCGATCGCAACCTGCTCGGCATGCTGAGCGACCTACTGGGCGCAGCGGCGGTTGGGCTGCGCAATTTGTTGCTGATCACGGGCGACCCCCCCAAGATGGGGCCGTATCCCAACGCGACGGCGGTGTTCGACATTGACGCGATCGGTCTGACAAATCTCGTCAGCCAGCTGAATCGCGGCTTGGATCCCGGCGGCAACGCAATCGGTGCTCCGACGAAGTTCACGATTGGTGTCGGCGTGAATCCCGCGGCGCTGGATCCGGCCCAGGAGCTCAAGCGCTTCGAGTGGAAGGTCGAAGCCGGGGCGGAGTACGCGATCACACAGCCGGTATTCGATGTGGAACAGCTGGAGAACTTCCTGTCGACGATCGAGCACACCCGCATCCCGATTGTGGCGGGAATCTGGCCGCTGGTTTCGTTGCGCAACGCCGAATTCCTTGCGAACGAAGTGCCGGGCGTAGTGGTGCCGCCGAAAGTAATCGAGCGGATGCGGGCGGCGAGCGCCAAGTCCAAAGAGCACGGCGTGGCGGAGGGCATCGCGATCGCTCGAGAGATGCTCGAGAGAGTGAGGCCACACGTGCAGGGCGTGCAGGTTTCCGCGCCGTTCGGTAAAGTCGAGCTCGCGCTTCAGGTGTTCCGCGACACCCTCGCCCCGGCCGAAGCAAGGACGGCGTAGTGTCAGCGCCCACCATCTTCGTTGCACGCTCGCGCTACTGGCTCACCAAGGAGTATCCAATCAAGCTTCGGCATTGCGTTAGTGTGCTGCCACGGAGCTCGGTGTGGGCGCGGCCGAACCAGGCCTCGAACAGCATTGGCAATCTTCTCGTCCATCTCACGGGAAACGTTAGCGAGTGGGTTCTGGGCGGCCTCGGAGGGCGACCCATCACGCGATATCGGGCCGGTGAATTCGCACAGAGAGATGGCGCCGATGGGTCGAAGCTTCTCGACAATCTGGATGCGGTTCTGCTCGAAGCGGACGGTGTCTTGGCCGGGCTGACCGAGGGCGACCTCGAGCGTTCGGTGGTGATCCAGGAACGGGACACCACGGTGCTGGCGGCGGTGTATCACGTAGTGGAACACTTCGCGATGCACACCGGACAGATCATCTTCCTTACCAAGATCTACGCGCCGGGCAAGATCCGCTTCTACGAAGATGCCGGCGGGCTGGCGCGACCTATCTGGCATCAGGGCACCAAGCTGGACGAAGCAGCACACTAGTCGGCGAGCGGACGCCACCCCATTTTGCACCCATGAAGGGAATCCTGATCGTCGATCACGGGTCGCGGAAAGACGAGGCGAACGACATGCTGCGCTGCATGGCGAACTTGCTGCAGACGATGGCCGGCCCGGAAGTGGTCGTGCGTTATGGCCACATGGAGTTGGCCCAGCCTGACGTCGCGGCCGGATTCGCCGATTGTGCCGGCGGTGGTGCCACGGAAATTATTGTTTTCCCATACATGCTATCACCCGGACGGCACTCGACGGCAGACATTCCGCGAATGGTGTCCGACGTAGCCCGATCCTTTCCTCACGTAACCTTCAGCGTCACGCCAGCTTTTGGCGTTCACGAGAAGCTCGCGGAGCTCATTCTCGATCGCGCGGGAATCGAGACCGCCAAAATCGTCGACGGTGCGGAGGCAGATAGATGCTGGGATCCGGAGTGCTCAGAAAACCTCTGCGGCGACGCGTGCCGGGCGAAGACGGCACACCAAACCGTGCTTCCCGGAGGACCTTCGTGACGCGCTCACCTCGTAACTTTGTCAACTCGGGCATGCTGATCGTGACGCTGGGAGCGTCGGCGCGCGCGCAGGGCCCCTTGCAAACGAAGCCACTCGACCGGGCGAATCTCGGCACAACCTGCTTGCCGTGCCAGGACTTCTGTCAATTCGCAAACGGCGGCTGGCTCAAGCGCGCGAAGATTCCGCGTCTTACTCGGAGTTTGGCTCGTTTCAGGAGCTCTACGATCAGAACGAGGCAGTGCTCCACGACATCCTCACGACCAGCATGGAGCGCGTGAAGTCCGGGCAGTACCCTCCAGGTACCGGCGATTGGAACGTCGGGACATTCTACGCCACCTCTATGGATACGGCCGCGATCGAGAGCGCTGGCTCGGAATGGTGGACGAAGGACGACGTAGCGAGATACGAAGCAGAAGCGCAGAAGATCGTCAGGCAGTTCGATTCCTACACGACTATCGACACCACGACGCATCTGCAGGGCAGCTCACGTTGGGCGAGAATAACGGCGACTTCGGAGGGCTCACTGTCGCGTGCGCGGCAATGAAACGGTCGTTGGCGGCGCACCCGCGGCCGATTATTGACGGATTCACGCCCGAGCAACGCTTCTTCCTCGGATGGGCGCAGATTTGGCGCGAACAAGACCGTCCCGAGTTTCTTCGAGTCCTGGTGAACTCGGATCCACATCCGCCCGCCAAGTGGAGAGTGAACGGGCCGCTCAGCAACATGCCGGAATTCAAGGCGGCCAGGGGATGCAAGGAAGGAGACCCGATGGTGCGACCCGTAACGAGCCGCCCACGGATCTGGTAGCGACGAATAGAATCGCTACATGCCAACCGACACGACGGCCTCACCCTCCGCACTCACCCTCCTTTCGGAGGAAGAGACGATGTTCCGCGACGCCGTTGCCGCGTTCGCAGAGGAACAGGTGCGCCCGCGAGTGGCCGACATGGAGAAGGCGGGGAGAATCGATCCCGCGCTGCTTCCCAAGTATTTCGAGCTCGGGCTTATGGGCATCGAGGTGCCGGAACAGTACGGGGGAGCCGGAGGCACACTCTTCATGGTGACACTCGCCGTCGAGGAGATCAGCAAGGTCGACGCTGCGGCGGCGATCGTCTGCGATGTCCAGAACACGCTTGTCAACTATCCGATCTTCCGATACGGAAGCGACGCGCAGAAATCCAAATATCTTCCGATGCTCAGCTCCGGAGTCATCGGTGCGTACGCACTCTCCGAGTCGGGCTCCGGCTCTGACGCCTTCGGCCTAGCCACGCGCGCCGAGAGGCGCGGCGACCGTTGGGTGCTGAGTGGTCAGAAGCTGTGGATCACCAACGGAGCGGAGGCCGACATTTTCGTCGTATTCGCGAACGCCGACCAGTCAGCGGGCTATCGAGGGATCACCGCTTTCATCATTGAGCGGGACTCCAAGGGATTCAGGGTCGGCAAGAAGGAAGACAAACTCGGGATTCGCGCCTCTAGCACTGTGGAGCTCTTGCTCGACAACTGCGAGGTTCTCGAGGAGGCCGTGCTCGGTCCAGTCGGTCATGGCTACAAGATCGCGATCAACACCCTGAACGGAGGGCGCATTGGCATTGGGGCGCAGATGATCGGTATCGCTCAAGGTGCGCTCAACGCCACCATCAGGTATCTGAACGAGCGCAAGCAATTCGGGAAGCCGCTGGCCGAGTTTCAGGGGATCCAGTTCCAGATCGCGCAGGCGGCGACGGAGGTCGAGGCCGCGCGACTCATGGTGTATAACGCGGCGCGACTCAAGGACGCCGGAAAAGACATCGCTCGCGAAGGGGCCATGGCGAAGCTTTTCTCCTCTCAGGTGTGCGAGCGCGTGACTTCTCTTTGTGTCGAGCTGTTCGGAGGTTACGGCTACACTAAGGATTACCCGGTGGAGAAGTTCTATCGGGACGCCAAGATCGGTACGATCTACGAGGGGACGTCCAACATGCAGCTCCAAACCATCGCCAAAGCGGTGTTGAAGTAAGCTAATCCGCGACTGAACCCTGCTGAGAGGCGGCTATGTACGCATCCCCTGATTGACTAGGCTCATCCGCAATTAGGACTGAGTCGTTCCGTGCAGTAGTCCGTCGCGGATTCTGCGCGCCTTGGCCGAAGCTCGCGGATCCTCGATCAAGTGCGAATCAACCCTCATTATGAAATGCAGTCGCGCCGTCAGCGTCTGCTCAGCGGCATTTCGCCGGACAACAATTGGAAGATCGGTGCCCTCCGGCAGGCGTGCGTACCGCGAGCGGAACTTCTCGGTCCAGTTCGGATCGTCCGCGTTTAATCCGCCAACAGAAATGAGCCTATCGCCTGGCTCGACGCCTGCGGCCGCCGCCGAGCTTTCCGGAATCAGTTCCGTCACGTGCAAGCCGCTCGAGTCCTGAAGACTCGCGATTCCGAGCTGCGGCACGTGTGCGGTATCGCGTACCAGACGAAGTCCCGCCAGCGGCAGTACCCGGTCGTAGGGTAACGGCTCGCGACCATCTACGTAGCGGGAGTAGAAGTCGCTGAAGGATTTGCCATTCGCAGCTTTGCTGGCCGTGACCCACCATTCGTCCGAGGTGAAGCCACGACCGTGCTTGTACGCAGCATTGTACAATGTGCGCAGTACATCGTCGAGCGAGCTGTGGTTGTCGCTCGCGTCCCGGATCATGATGTCGAGCAGCAACCCGGCAAGCGACCCCTTTGGATAGTAGATGTATTCGGTTCCGTCGCGTGGATGTATCCACGTCGACACCGATGCATCCTCGAGCGCGGTCGGCGGGAGTGCAGCGACCTGCGATATCTTGTCGCCAGTCATCAGGTAGAAGCCGTTCGCATCCACCGTCGCGCTGCGGACCTCCGCCAGATCCGCGTAGTAGTCGGTGATCCCCTCGCTTATCCACAGCAGTGGTGTCGGCTGCTCCCGATCGTACCTGTACGGCCACATATCACTCGGTCGCAGGCGCTTGACGTTCCAGGCGTGAAAGATTTCGTGCGCGTAAAGGTTCGGCAGCACCGGAGTGCCGAGCATTCCGGGGTTCAGTACATCGACGTGGGAATTTTGGTGTTCGAGTCCGGAGCCGCCTCCGTAGGATGCATCGGTGATCTGCAACACACTGTATGTGTCCCAAGGCACTTCGCCGAACACATTCACCTCGGACGGAATCACGCGCTTGAGCGCGTCCCAGACCGCAGTCCGCGCGCTACCGCTGACGCTCCCCGAGGGATAGGTGGCAAAGCGGACCCACGTTCCCGATATCTCGGTGCTGTCCAGATCGAACTGTCCGACGAAGAACGGCATGTCCACCAGATCGTGGTAGTTCGACGCCGTGTAGCGGCGGCCGCCGGCCGGTGTCATTCCAGTCACGACCTTCCATCCGGCTTCGGTGTTCACCGTCACCGAAGCCGGAAAGTCCAAGCTCCTCCCCTCGGGGTAAGGAAACAGCGTTGTCCCATTGAAGAGAAGAAAATCGGAACGAGCCCACGTGTTCGCATTGTCGAGGCTGTCGGCGAGATAGTCGAACCGCACGGTGACCTCACCCACTCCGCGGGGACGAACGCGCCAAGTATCCGGATCGAGCTTGTCCCACGCGAGCGATGTCCCCGCCTCCTCGGCGGAGAAGTTCAACACGTCTCGCGCAAAGTTGGCGATCTCGTAGGCACCGGGTGTCCATTCAGGAATAGACAGGAGAACAGGGTTCGTCCCTCCCACCGTGAAGGTCATCGTGGACTTCACCTGACGGTGCTCGCCATTCGAGCGCGTGAACGTCACCTCGTAGCGGATGTTGGTGATTGGTGCGGAAGTCGCTGTGGCTTGTGCCGTCCCGCGTCGCGACGAGATGGGCGCGGCCAGCACGACTGCCAGCACCAAAATGACTCTTGTTTTCATTAGTGTTGAGTTGCGGAAATGTGGGCGAGGTTGCCGCAATTCGATTGCAAGAGTCGTTCGCGCGGACGCGATAGGAGCGGCTCCCGCGCGATGCTATATTCGACCCTCCTCGGACCATCCCCCGCCGTTTCCGTCGCGCCCCCTTTCATACGCTGATGATAGCTGCTGACTCGCTAGTTTTTCTGAAGAAGCTACTCGATACGCCGGGCCCGTCCGGCTTCGAGTCCGCGCCCGCAAAAGTGTGGCGTGACCACGCCAAGAAGTTTGCTCAGGTGAGCGGCGATGTCGCCGGCAACAGCCTCGCGGAGGTGAACGGTACTGGCAAACCGACGATCATGCTGGCCGGCCACATCGATGAGATCGGCGTCATCATCAACTACATCGACGATCAGGGCTACGCCTACATCCAGCCGATCGGTGGCTGGGATCCCCAGGTACTGGTCGGGCAGCGCCTCCGGTTCATCGGCCAGAAGGGTGAAGTGTTCGGCGTCGTGGGGAAAAAACCGATTCATCTCATCAAGCAGGAGGAGCGGGAGAAGGCGGCAAAGTTCCTCGACATCTGGGTGGATCTCGGCGCCAAGACGAAAAAGGAAGCGGAGACGTTGGTTCTCGTCGGCGACGCTGGCGTGATCGATTCGCGCACCATGGAATTCCCAAATGGGAGACTAGTCTCGCGCTCGATCGACGACCGGATCGGCGCATTCGTTATCCTGGAGGCGCTGCGCCGGTACGGGAGCAAGCCCGGAGCCGCCAGGGTCGTAGCCGTCGCCACCACGCAGGAGGAGATCGGCTACCGGGGTGGCGGAGCCGGCGTGTGCGCAAACTCCATCTGTCCCCAGATGGCAATCGTTGTCGATGTGACGTTCGCGATCGACCATCCCGGCATCGAGAAGAAGGAGTACGGGGAAGCCGCCATCGACGGAGGGCCGGTCCTGACGCGAGGGTCCATAATCTCGCCGGTCGTGTTCGGGCTGCTCCGGAAGACGGCGGAAGACCGGAAGATCCCATTCTCGCTGCACGCTGCGGGGCGGGACACGAGCACGGACGCCGACGCGATTCACATCGCGCGCGAGGGAGTGGCGACCGCGCTCGTCTCCGTCCCCAATCGGTACATGCATTCCCCGAACGAGTTGGTGAGCATCCAGGATCTCGATCATGCCGCGGAGCTGATCGCCGAGACCTGTCGGGTGGTGACGGCCAAGACCGACTTCACGGCGCGCTGAGCGCGCTCGATGCCGAAGGCGATTCCTCAGCCGCGGGAGGAGGGATTCACGACAACCACCGCTTCGCCGCTCTACTGGGCGAGATACGGTCGGGCAGGTGCTCGGAGTCTACTGGTTCTGCACGGCGGACCCGGCGCGGACCATCGCTACCTGCTGCCTCAGATGCTGCATCTGGGCGAGAATTACGAGCTTGTATTTTACGACCAGCGGGGAGGCGGCCTCTCCAAGTCCGATGCGCGGATCCCCGTCACCTGGCAGACCCACGCCCAAGACCTGGGAACAGTAGTCGAGGAGCTCGCGCTTAAGCCACCATCGATCGTCGGCTATTCGTGGGGTGCGATGCTCGCACTCCTTTACACAATCGAGCAAAAGAACAACCCTGGCGACCGCGCGCCTTATCGCATGGCTCTGATCAGTCCGGCCCCTTTGACTCGTGGATACCGGCGTCAGTTCGAGGCGGAGTTCGCCCGCCGGCAGCAGAGTCCGGAGATACTTGGGATGCGTGACGAGCTGGCGGCGTCCGGTCTGCGTGAGAGGGACCCGGAAGCGTACCGGCAGCGGGCCTTCGAGTTGGGGGTCGCCGGATATTTTTCAGATCCACGCAAGGCGACCGATCTCACACCCTTCAGAGTGGTCGGCAGAGTGCAGCAATCCGTATGGGAGAGTCTGGGCGATTTTGACCTCATCCGCGAGCTGAAAGGGATCAAAGTCCCCTCGATCATCATCCACGGGCGTGACGATCCGATACCACTAGCGTCTTCCGTAGAAGCTGCGCGCGCTCTCGGGACGAAACTCGAGGTTCTGGACGAGTGCGGGCACGTGCCGTACGTTGAACAATCAGAAAGGCTTTTCGCGGCACTCGACCCATTCCTTGATGAAACCAATCCGCCAGAACGAAGCTGAAACTCGGCTATGACATCAGACTCCGGCGTTACCCAGCATGCGATCAGCTCGATCACGGTCGATGGCAAGGAATACCGAGTCGCGCTCCGACTCGCATACGACGGCGTGGAATATATTGGCAGGCTCTGGTTCAGCGATCCCTCCAGCGATCAGATGGGAATCCCGGATCACGGCGCCGTTCCGGGCCGGACGATCGCTGAAGCAGTGGAAGTGGCCAGAAAGCTCACTCCGCAGGATCTGGAGAGGCGCTGCCACCGCGCTCTCGCCGACAAGAGACGCTACATTCGGCTTCGCCGCGCGACTGAAGAGATCATTACCAAGATCAAGTACATGAACCGCGTCGCGGTGACGATGCGGCATGGAATGCTAGACTCTGAAGGCGCCAGCCAGGAGCTAGAGCTGATTCAGAAGCAGATTGAAGAAATCGTGAAGACGCTGCCCTTCCACGCCGGAATAGAAGAGACGACTTAGTTCTCCGCCCTCATATATTGAGGGCATGGATTCCCGCTCCGCCGCGCACGTTCTGTCCCAGATCGGCGCCCTCCTGGAAGCAAAAGGCGAACAGAAATTCAAGGCGCGCGCATACGCCGGTGCGGCGCGTTCGCTCGTCGCGCTCGACACCGACGATCTCGCTCCCCTCTTGCGCTCGGGCGAGCTGGCGGATACACCGGGGATCGGGCCCGCGACGCTGTCGGTGGTCCGCGAGCTCGTGGAGACAGGCGAGTCGTCATATCTCAATCAGCTGCGCGAGGGAATGCCGGAAGGACTCCTCGAGCTCCTTCGGGTTCCAGGACTCAACGCCGCCAAGGTCCGGTTGATCCACGACGCGCTCGGCGTCCAGACGTTGGAGGATCTCGAGCGGGTGGCGGAGGACGGCCAATTGGCCGAGCTACCGAAGTTCGGCAAGAAGACGGCGGAGCGGATTCTCAAAGGGATCGAGATCCTCCGGCGCAATTCGCACCTGCAACGCTTTCCGGCGGCGGTGATCGAGGCACACCTCCTCCTCGCCAACGTCGCTAAGCACCCCCAAGTCACGCACGCTGAGGTCGCCGGCTCGATCCGGCGCCACAACGAACTCGTCGCCGACATCGACGTCGTAGTCGAGTGTTCGGCCGATCCGGCCTTGGTGGCGGCGTCCTTTGCGCGATCGCCCGGCGTCAGGGAGAGCAAGGTGGGGAGGGAGGCCGGCTCGGTTCACATTCAGTTCATCGATGGAACGCACCTACATATGCACTGTGTGACGAAGGAGGATTACCCGGTGGCGCTGTGGCGCGGGACCGGGAGCGCAGCACACGTCGAAGAGATGACCGTGCTGGCGCAAAAGAGAGGGTTCGAGATCGCCGGCAATGCGCTCGTGAGGATGGGAGAGCGAGAGCATCTTACCCTGAAGGACGAGGACGCTTTTTTTGCCGCGCTGGAATTGGAGCCGATTCCCCCTGAAATGCGGGAAGGGATGGGCGAGATCGAAGCCGCAGCGCGGCGCGAGCTGCCCAGCCTGGTCACCTTCGACGATATCCGCGGAGTACTCCACTGCCATTCCGACTACTCAGACGGCGGGGCGACGATCGAGGAGATGGCGAACGCGGCACAGGAGCGCGGCTGGAATTACATCGGAATCTCGGACCATTCGGAGTCCGCGTTCTATGCCGGCGGCCTGAAGCGCGACAAGCTGCTTCGGCAGCACGAAGAGATTGACCGGCTCAACGCAGAGATGAGGGGCTTTCGCATCCTGAAGGGTATCGAGGCAGACATCCTGGCCGACGGCAGGCTCGATTACGACGCCGAAACTCTCGACACCTTCGACTACGTAGTCGGGTCGATCCATTCGCGATTCAGCATGGATGGCGAGGCGATGAGCAAGCGCGTGCTGGCGGCGTTCGACGATCCGCACCTCACGATCCTGGCGCATCCGACCGGCAGGCTGCTCCTCACTCGCGAGCCGTATGCGATCGACATCGAGGCCGTGCTCGAGAAGGCCGTGGAGGTGGGAATCGCGGTCGAGCTCAACGCGGATCCGCGCCGACTGGATCTGGACTGGCGTTACTGCCGCCAGGCAAAGGTGCTTGGTGTCACGATCGAGATCGGACCCGATGCGCATTCGACTGCGGGCCTCGACAACGTTCATTTTGGAATTGGAATGGCGAGAAAGGCGTGGCTGGAAGCGGGAGAGATTCTCAACGCGAGGAGCGCGGACGACGTGCTCGCGTTCGCGCGGCGGAGGAGGACCAGGTGAAACGCCCGAGCGCAAAGCTTAAAACACCCCGCGCTACTCCCACGCCAAAGCGCGCACGACGGCCAATCGCGAGACGCGCGGCGGCGGGCCTATATGCGCTCGAAGTGTTTTCCCGACTCAAACGCGCTCACCCGGAGGCGCGTTGCGAGCTCGATTACGAGACACCGCTCCAGCTCCTGGTCGCGACGATCCTGAGCGCGCAATGCACAGACAAGCGGGTCAACATGGTGACGCCTGTGCTCTTCCGGACATTCCCGACCGCGGCAGCACTCGCCGACGCACCGCGTGAGGATCTGGAAGAGATCATCAGGAGTACGGGGTTCTTCCGGAACAAAGCGAAAAGCCTGATCGGGCTCGGTAAGGCGCTCACCGAGCGCCACAATGGAGAGGTGCCCGACTCGATGGCCGCGCTGGTCATGCTCCCCGGCGTCGGACGGAAAACCGCGAACGTCATCCTGGGCAACGCGTTCAGGAAGAATGAAGGCGTCGTGGTGGACACGCATGTAGGACGCCTCAGTCTCCGCCTCGGCCTTACCAAGGAGGTCGATCCTGTTAAGGTGGAGCAGGATTTAATGCCACTTTTCCCACATGAAGATTGGGCGCTGCTCGCCCACGTTCTAATCTTTCACGGCCGGAGAGTTTGCGACGCCAGGACTCCCAAGTGCAAAATGTGCGTGCTCAGTGAGATATGCCCGTCAAGCGCTGTCTAGGTGTTATCATTCCCTGCTGAAAATGCTCACCGATAAGGCCTATTGCCCAGCATATGACCAAGTTTGCGACGATAGAAACGAACAAAGGCACCATGAAGGCCGAGTTATACGACAAGGAAGCGCCAAATACCGTGGCGAATTTCGAGAAGCTCGCGAACTCCGGTTTCTATGACGGCACGAAATTCCACCGAGTCATCAAGGATTTCGTGGTGCAGGGCGGCGACCCTTACTCGAAAGGCGGGGAGCGTGCGAAGGGTCCCGTTGGAACGGGTGGGCCTGGCTACAAGATTGACTGCGAGACCAAGGGCAACCCCCACACACACCAGCTCGGTTCGCTATCGATGGCGCATGCCGGAAAGAACACGGGCGGGAGCCAGTTCTTTATCGTGCTCAACGAGCAAAACACCAAGCACCTGAACGGGGTGCACACGGTTTTTGGGAAGGTGATCGAAGGAGTCGACGTCGTGCCCAAGATCAACCAGAACGACACGGTGTCGAAGGCCAGAGTATCGAGCGGTCCGGGAGGAAAGTGATGGCAGGGAAAAAGAAGACCGACCTCAGTGCGGCGCTCACCGGTTTCATCTTGGGCTCGGTGACGCTGTTCTTGCTACTGACTTCGATCGTGCTGCTGACCAACGCACACTTTCGAGACAAGGAAGCGGCGGAGACGACCCAGAAGTAGCGACCAGGGCAGAGTGTTTGACTTGGAACTTGCCTAATAGTATATTACTGACCGGTCAGTAACTATTTTCGGGACATGACAAGAACCAAGTCCGCTCGACCGAAATGGCGCAGACGCCCTGAGCACCGGCCACAGCAGATCATTGAGGCTGCGCTCAAGGTTTTCGGCGAGTGCGGGTTGGCGAACGCCCGGCTCCAGGACATCGCCAATCGCGCTGGAGTCTCCAAGGGCACGATCTACCTCTACTTCCCCAACAAGGAAGAGCTCTTCCGCGAAATGGTCCGCCAGACCAGCGTCGCGGCCATCGAGTCAGGTGAGAAAATCGCCGATCGCGGAACGCCGACCGAGCAGCTCTGCATCGCGATGCGCGGCTACTGGAGGTTCGTCCGGTCGCCGGTGTTCAGCACCATTCAGCGCCTCGTGCTCGGCGAACTCCACCAGTTCCCCGATCTCGCTGAGTTCTACGCTAACGAGGTCGTAGCGCGTGGGCTCAAGCTGCTGAGCGGGATCATTCAGCGCGGAGTCGATACGGGCGAGTTCCGAGAGATCGATCCGATGCTGGCCGCGCGGATGTTGGTTGCGCTTACCGTTATGAACGGCCTGTGGCGCGATGAGCACACCGGCGTGCCACTCCTCTGCCATAAGACGGACGAGGAGGTTTTCCAGGAACTAGCCCAGTTCTATCTCCATTCGATCACACCATTCGGAGCCTCGTCCTCGCAGGCTGATGGCGCTCCGTCAGACATAATTTCGTTCATTCCCCTCAACAATGACTAAGATCTTCCCCAGCGCGAGCTGCCGCCTGTTCGCGGCCATCGCAACCATTGCAATTGCTACTGCTAGCGCAGCCGCACAAATGCCCGGTACCTCGCCAGGTGCGGCTAGCGGCCAGCCGCCAACGGCATTTCCTTTGACGCTTGGCGATGCGGCGCGACTCGCAGCGCGCCAAAGCGCCCTCGCCCGGGGAGCGCGACTCCGCGCGGACCAGGCGCAGGCACGCGTCCGCGAGAGCAGATCGGAGCTGCTGCCCACACTGAGCAGCTACGTCCAGGAAGCCGGTCGGACCTTCAACACCTCTACGTTGGGCATCGATTTTCCCACGCCCGCCGGTCAGAAACCCCTGTTCGATCCGAAGGGCCAGGTCGAGGGTCCGGTCAACACGCTCGACGTTCGTGGACGGATCCAGCAGAACCTTCTCGATTTCGGCGCGATCGGACGCGTTCGTTCGGCTCAGGCCCAGGCGCGCTCCTCGAGCGCCGAAGCTGATGCCACGGCCGAGCAGGCGGCGAACATCGCCACCAACGCTTACGTGAGAGCGATGCGCGCCGACGCCGATCTGCGCGCACGTCAGGCGGACACCGTCCTCGCTACCGAGCTGCTCAGTATTGCACAGTCGCAGCTTCAGGCTGGGACGGGCGTCGGGCTCGACGTTACGCGGGCCCGGTCACAGCTGGCAGCCACGCGCGCAGCCCTCATCGCCTCGCGCAACGCGCGTGACCACGCGCACCTGGATCTCCTGCGCTCCCTCGCAATGCCTGTCGGCACGGACATCGTGCTCGCGGATTCTCTCTCCACGGCGACGGCCAGCGAGCCCCTTCCCGACGAGGCGACGCTGGTCGCGCAGGCGATCCGGAATCGACCGGACCTGGTCGCCGAAGAAGAACGCGTGCGCGCGGCGAAGCAGGGCCTCTCGGCTATCAAGGCGGAGCGTCTGCCCTCGCTTGGACTCGTCGCCGACGATGGGGCCATCGGCAAGAACGGGGCGAAACTGCTCCACACGTATACGTGGGGATTGCAGGTCACGCTCCCCATTTTCGACGGCTTCAGGCGGGAAGCTCGAGTCCAGGCTCAACAGTCGGTGGTCAAGGAAGCCGAGATCCGTCAGCGGGATCTGGAACAGCAAGCCGAGGCCGATGTCCGCGGCGCGCTGATCGACCTATCCGGCGCGCGCGAGCAACTCGACGCGACCACAGAGAGGCTCCGCTTGGCCGAGCAGGAAGTCGTCCAGGCACGCGACCGTTTCAACGCCGGGGTCGCCGGAAACGCAGATGTAGTGAATGCATCGCTCGCGCTTACGTCCTCGCGGACGCTCGTGAACGATGCTGAGACCGCCTACCAGCTCGCGCGTGTCTCGCTCGCGCGCGCGACGGGAAGCGTTACGACCATTAGATGATTAGCGGATTAGATGTCTATCAGATGATTACGACGACAAGCTTGCAGACCTCCAATTAGACTATCAGGAACACAGGAACGCTTATGGGAACCGCACTCGAAACCGAAGCACCGGAGACTCCAGCGTCGCGCAACGGCAGGACCACTGCGTCCGAGCCGGGGAAAACCTCAAGTCGGAAGAAATTCGTTCTTCCCATCGCCGCCGTCGTCGCGCTGATCCTTCTCCTCTGGGCGTTCCAGAAATGGAATTACGGCCGAACGCACCAGTCGACTGACAACGCGCAGGTCGATGGTCACATCGTGCCGGTGCTGGCCAAAGTCGGCGGTTACGTCAAGACGGTCAATGTCAACGAGAACGATCACGTGAACGCCGGACAACTTCTCGTCCAACTCGACGACGCCGATTATCGAGTCCGTCTCCAGCAGGCGCAGGCGGATCTCGCCGCAGCCGAAGCGACGGGTGGCGGCGGTGGCTTCTCCGGCCAGGCGGAGGCGCAGGTTCAGAGCGCCAACGGCCAGCGTGCTGCGCTCGATGCGCAGATCGGGGCGGCGCAGGCCAATGCCAACAAGGCTGATGCCGACCTCGCTCGGGCCAAGGAGCTCGTCGCCAAACAGATAATCTCCAAACAGCAGCTCGACGCGGCTCAGGCGTCGGCGGACGTCGCGCACGCGAACCTGCTGGCGGCACAGCGTCAGGCTGCGGCGGCCGGCGGAACCGTCACCACAGCGGAAGCCGGGGTGCGGGTAGCCAATGCTCGGACGCTCGCATCTCGAGCCGCGGCCGAAAACGCTCAGCTTCAGCTTGATTACACTCGCATCACCGCGCCGGCGTCCGGCGAGATTTCGAGAAAGCAAGTCGAGGTTGGACAGCTTGTCGCGCCGGGACAGCCTCTGCTCAGTATCGTCGCTGACACCGGAGTCTGGGTCACGGCTAATTTCAAGGAGACCCAGCTCGCTACGATTCGTCCAGGCCAGCCCGTGGAGTTCGAAATCGATGCATACGGTGGCTGCGTCGGCGAAGGAAAGGTGGCGAGCGTGAGCGGCGCTACGGGAGCGAAGTTCGCGCTGCTGCCGCCGGACAACGCAACCGGCAACTTCACCAAGGTCGTACAGCGCGTTCCGGTTCGTATCGCAGTGACGAAGCGGTGTTCGGGTAATCGTCCTTTGCGACCTGGGCTCTCGGCGAACGTCCACGTAAACACCGCGAACCGGTGAGCACCGCCGTACTTCGGCCTTCGGGGCTATCGACGTCCTCCGAAGACAGGTACGCGCACAAGTACATCATCGCCGCCACCGTCACCATGGCGGCGATGCTTGAGCTGATCGATACCTCGATCGTCAACGTCGCCATCCCGCACATGATGGGAAATCTGGGCGCGACGCTAGACGAGATCGCGTGGGTCTCAACAGCGTACATCATAGCCAACGTCATCGTCATTCCGATGTCGGGTTGGCTCTCGGCCTACTTCGGTCGAAGGCGCTACTTCACAGGCTCGATCCTTCTCTTTACCGCCGCGTCCTTCTTTTGCGGCGCATCGCATTCGCTCCTCACCCTCATCTTCTGGCGCGTGATCCAGGGAATTGGCGGTGGGGCTCTCCTCTCAACGGCGCAAGCCACCCTCTACGAATCGTTTCCACCCGAGGAGGCAGGCACGGGCATGGCGATCTTCGGCGTTGGCGTCATGGTTGGTCCGACACTCGGTCCCACTCTCGGTGGCTGGATCACGGACAACTACAATTGGCCCTGGATCTTCTATATCAATGTTCCGCTCGGCATCATAGCGGCGATTCTCACCGTGACGTACGTGCACGATGCTGCGCATCAGGAGCGCGCCGACAGGATCGATTACCTCGGAATAATCCTGCTGACGCTCTGCGTCGGCTCGCTGCAGTGGATGCTGGAGCGGGGTGAGCGCTACGACTGGTGGGATTCGCGCTTGGTCACAACCCTAGGTGCTACGGCCCTGATCTCGGGGATCGCGCTCATCTGGCACGAGCTGACGACCGACGAGCCCGTGATCAACTTTCGCATCCTGAAAAGCCGCCAGCTCTCCGCTGGTGTGAGCATGGGCCTGTTGCTCGGGTTCGCCCTCTACGGCTCGGTTTTCATTCTCCCGGTGTTTCTGCAGCAACTGCTCCAGATGACGGCGTGGCAGACCGGCAAGATCATTCTGCCGGGTGCGATCGCATCGGCAATCACCATGGCCGTGGTGGGCAGAAATGCGATGCGCCTCGACGCCCGCTACACGGTGGTGGCCGGTGCCATCCTGTTTTTCCTGTCGATGTTGAAGCTGTCGCATCTCACGTCCGCGAGCGGGTCAGAGGATCTTTTCTGGCCTCTCATACTGCGCGGTATGGGGCTCGGGCTGATCTTTGTTCCCTTGACGAACGCGACGATGGCGGACCTCAGGGTAAAGGATCTGGCCCAGGGAACTGGTATGTTCAACCTCATGCGGCAGCTGGGCGGCTCGCTGGGCATTGCGGTGATGGCTACGCTTCTCGCGCGCTTCATGTCGGCCGAGAAAGCGGTGCTGGTTGAGCACGTGGGTGCCAACGATCCGGAGACGGTGAGCCGTCTCACGATGCTAACGCGAGGTCTGATCGCCCGCGGAATCAATCCGATGACCGCACAGCAGCAGGCGCTCGCGATCCTAGACCGTCAAGTAACCGTGCAATCTAGCATGCTCGCGTTTTCGAAGATTTATCTGTACAGCGGACTGGTACTGATATTCGGGCTGCCGCTGCTGCTCCTGTTCAGGACTGGTCGTGCGCGCGGCTCCATGGGACCAGTACACTAGGAGATCGCGACAGTGCTCGGGGAGGATAGTAGCGACGCCAGCGGGGCGCTTCCGGCCGTATCTTACGGCCAGGCCCCCTACCCGACACCCTCGCCAGCCCCTCAACAGTTGAACGGAGCCACACGTATTTCTGATGAGGAGCGAAAGCTCGTTGGTCTGGCCAAGAACGGGGACGAGCGGGGTTTTGCGGGACTCGTGCGGCTTCATCAGAGACGCGCGTACATGGTGGCGCGCTCGATCGTCATGACGCATGAGGACGCGGAGGATGCGGTGCAGGAAGGATTTCTGCGGGCATATCAGGCACTAGATCGCTTCGATCCCGCGCAGGCGTTCGGGGCATGGCTCAATCGAATCGTCGCGAATGCGGCCCTCGATCTGGCCCGCCGCCGCAAGGTAAGGAATGCGGAGGAGCTCTCCGAATCCCTGCCGGCCGCGTTCCGCGATCCCGCGGAAGGCGGCGAGCTGAGGGAACGGCTCGAGGCGGCGCTAGCGCGACTTCCGGACCGCGCACGGGCGGTGATAGTGCTGCACGACGTAGAGGGCTTTACGCACGCGGAGATTGGCGAGATGTTGAAGATACCGGGCGGTACGGCTCGCTCGGATTTGCACCACGCGCGGCAGAAACTGCGCGTCTTGCTGGGAAACCTGAGGGATTAGAGATGGAAGATCGTACCGATTTGCGACTCGACGACGAAGGCGACGCGAAGATCACGGAGATGCTCCGCGATCGGTACGCGCCGCCCGACGAAGGCGCCTACTGGGGCACCCTCGAGACCCGCATCCTGTCGTACATCAAGACTCACCGGGGCGACGTGGTCCGGATTCCCGTCAACTGGTGGTCGGATCTGGCGGCTTGGGCCGGGCCCGGGCTCGCTGCTGCGGCTCTCGTGTTCGCTGCCGCCGGCATGTTGTGGTCCCGGCAGAAAGACGAAGAGCTTCGCACGTCGTACGACGCGGTCACGGAGCCACTTGTCGCTGACGTACTGCCGGGCGCCGTACAGGTTGTAACAGCGCCGCGCGACGGCTCGTCGCAGCGGGAAGCCACATTCCGCTACGTTTTGTCACACTGAGGATCCCAATGGAACGCTCCAAGGGCTACGCAATGATGTTCCTGCTCGGCGCTTTCGTCGCGGGCGGCGCGCTCGGCTTCTCCGCCGATCGGGTGATGGGCGCGAAGCACGGGCACGAGATGCGTGGACCGCATGCCTATAGACAGAGAATGGCGGAAGAGCTCAAGCTCACTCCGGGGCAGCAGGCATCCGTTGACTCGCTGATCGAGCAGAAACACCGGCAGATCGTCGCGCTCTACAAGCCGTTGAAGCCGCAACTCGATTCGATCGCCGTCCTGGCACGCGTGGTGAGCGACAGCACCCACGCGCAGATCAAGCGGTTGCTGAATCCCGAGCAGCAGGTGAAGCTCGACGAGTTGCGCGCGGCCGCGCGGCGCGAGCTGGCTGAGCATCGGCGCGGGGATTCCTCGGGACGTCCTCCGGGCGCCCCACCGGGAGCTCCGCCCTACTAAGAGTCGGCGGTCGCAAAAACGGGAAAGCGCCGGTGCAGAGATCTGCACCGGCGCTTTTTTATGGTTGCGAGCGGTCAGGAGTTATTATCCGGGTCCGCTTTTCTCTCGCCTTTCCCGAAGTTCTTCTGGACCTTGCCTTCGAGCTCCTCAGCACGGCCCTTGATGTGCTCGCTCGAGTTGTCGGTGGCGTCGCCCAGATCACCGCGAATCTTTCCCTTCATTTCTTTCGCGGTGCCTTTGACTTGGTTCTCGAGACCTCTTTCGTTTAAATCCTTCATTTAACCCTCCTCGGTTAACCCGACTGTTTCGGTTGCCTCCTAATAACGCAAGCGATATGCCCACGTTGATGTATGTTTTTTACGCAAGAGGTATCGGCCTTGCAAAGGGTTGCCCGCTTGCGGAAATTGCGTGGTCGAAGCTGCCGGCGGGTGACTGGCGTGAACAATCCCTATAGGTCGCGCAAATAAGTACTAACCTCGAAGCTCGTCCGGGCGGCCGCCGTCTCGCAAAACTCAGTCTTCTCGCTTTAGGGGTCGTCTACGGGGACATCGGTACGAGTCCCCTTTACGCCCTGCGGGAGTGCTTCAAGCTGGAGCATGGCCTCACCGCCGCACCCGCGAAGGTGTACGGCGTGCTCTCGCTGATCGTCTGGTCGCTGATAATCATCGTCGGCATCAAGTACATCACCTTCATCATGCGCGCGGACAACAACGGCGAGGGAGGCATTCTCGCGTTGCTGGCGCTGATTCTTCAGAAGCATCGGCGCGATGCCGACTCTTTTCGACGCAAGACCATAATCGCGCTGGGATTGATCGGCGCGGCCTCCTCTATGGCGACGGCGTCATCACGCCGGCGATCTCAGTGCTGAGCGCCGTGGAGGGCCTCCAAGTCGTGGCTCCGCAGCGGCGGCACCTGGTGCTCCCTCTCACCGTGGCGATACTCGCGGGCCTCTTCTTCTTCCAGCAGCACGGCAGTTCAAAGGTCGGGCGGATATTCGGGCCGGTCATGGTTGTCTGGTTCTTTGTCATCGGGGCACTCGGACTGCGCGAGATTCTGCAGACCCCGCAGATCCTAGCCGCGGCGAATCCGTGGTACGGCTTGAGCTTCTTTTTCCAGCACGGATATGCTGCCTTCGTCCTCCTTGGAGCTGTGGTTCTGGCCGTGACGGGGGCCGAGGCGCTTTACGCCGACATGGGGCACTTTGGTAAGCGGCCCATTCGGCTGGCCTGGTTCCTCGTGGTGCTGCCGGCGCTCCTCGCGAACTACTTCGGCCAGGGCGCGCGCTGATTCTGCGCGATCCCTCGACCGCGATCAATCCGTTCTATCTGCTCGCCCCCAGCGCGTTGCAGTATCCCCTGATTGCTCTCGCCGCGGCGGCAACCATCATCGCGTCCCAGGCTCTCATTTCCGGCGCATTCTCGCTCACGCAGCAAGCCGTGCAGCTCGGCTACAGCCCACGCGTCCAGATCATCCATACGTCCTATCAGGAAACGGGGCAGATCTTCGTTCCCGAAGTGAACCGTGCTCTCGGAGTCGGCTGCATTGTGGTGGTGCTCGCGTTCGGATCTTCGAGCGCCTTGGCCGCCGCGTACGGCGTCGCAGTCACGGGGACCATGTCCATCACCACGATTCTCTTCTACTTGCTAGCACGCACGCACTGGCATTGGAGCATTTGGCGCGCCGGGGCCCTCACCGCATTTTTCCTGATCATAGACCTTGCCTTTTTCTCCGCCAACATGCTCAAGATCGCGCAAGGCGGCTGGGTGCCTCTTGCCATTGCGGGTGGCATCTTCACTCTGATGACGACGTGGCAGCGCGGACGTCTGATCGTGCGCAGCCTGCTGGTGGACGCTTCGATTCCGCTCGACGCGCTGCTCAGGGATTTAGGCGACGAAAATCCGGACAAGCGGTTCAAGCCTCCGCGCGTCCCCGGCACCGCGGTGTTTCTGACATCCGAGTCGAAGGATGCACCGCTTGTCTTGCTTCATCACCTCAAGCACAACAAGGTGCTGCACGAGAACGTCGTTCTGCTCTCGATCGTCTCCGCCCAGGTTCTGGAGATTCCGATAACGGAACGCGTCGAGGTGACATGCTTCCCACACAACTTCGGGCGTATCAAGGCGAAGTACGGCTTCATGCAGACGCCGAACGTGCCCGAGATTCTCTCGCTGGCAGCCGAACGGGGGATCGTCGCCAAACCCACTGAGACGACGTTTTATCTCGTACGCGAGAATCTGATCCCCACCGGGACGAAGCCGCTCGCCCGCTGGCGCAAGCACCTTTACATCTTCATGCAGCGGAACGCGCGCCCGGCTACAGAGTTCTTCGGCATACCGCCCAACCGCGTCGTGGAGCTAGGCGCGCAGATGCAATTTTAGGTCGGCAAAACTAAGGACCGTCCCTCCGCTTGAGTCTCTCGATGTCGCGGCGATCTTTTTTGCTGGGACGCCCGCGATCGTAGCCCGTAACCGAGCGCGCGACCTTGACCTGCAGCTGCATCGCTTCGCGCGCGTTTCGGCCCTCTTCGCTCTCCTCATAGAGCTTTGCGGCGATCGAAGCTGAGCCCCGGTGCTCGGAAACTGCGCGGACCGTGACGAGGTGATGGTAAGGACCGAGCCGGATCCGGAGCGAGTCCCCGACCTGCAGCTGCTTGGCGCGCTTGGCCCGCTCTCCGTTCACCTCGACCTTGCCGGTTTCGATTGCCGAAGCGGCGAGCGCCCGTGTCTTGAAGAAGCGTGCAGCCCAGAGCCATTTGTCCAGCCGGACCTTGGTTATCACATCTGAACCCATTTTTCGTTGCCCGTGACGAGGCTGCGGAGTCAGAAAGATAGGAAGATGCCCCGCATGGAGCATTCGTGGCTCAAGACGACTGGTCGGTCAAACTGAAAAAAATAGAGCGGGAGTTCGACGGACTTCCGCCCGAGCCGTCGCCCGCGTTTAAGAAGCTCCAAAGCGAGGAAGAGCGGCGCGCGCAGGAGCGCGTCCAGCAGCGCGTGGCCATGATGGGCGCGGGAGCTCGACTGGTCCTCGTATTTGCCCTTTTCATCGCGCTCGCGCTCTGGCCATACGAACGTGAGTGCGGAGCGGGTCTCTTCGAGTACCTCGGCGTCGAAATCGTAATCGTCGTTGGTGGGTTTTGGGTCGCATTCACCACCTGGCGCTACCGCCTGCCGAAGATGCACACGCTGTCGCTGGTCATCATCGCAACGAGTCTCGTCCTGATCGCGGCTGACGTGTTGCCGCGCACCGGATATGCGGCAGTCGACCCGAAGCGTCCTCCTCGCTTCTCGTGCCCAGATACTCAGAACGCGTTGCCCCAAACCGCCGCGGTCGAGCAACACGTCCAGTCCGCGACTCGCGTGATCGAGGCTCGCTGGCGGTCGCGCGCCGACGAGCTGTCTAGACGATTCCGGCCGCAGCGAGATGCTTTAGAGCGGATCGAGCGCTCAGAATTGCTGTCGCCGCAAGCCCCCTGATCGCATCTGATGACACTGGCTTGATGCCGCCCGCATCGACTTCGTGCTCCCACGCCAACGGCTCGGCGCACCCATTCATCAGCTGCATGTCCGGCCCGAACACCATTCCTTCGGGACCGTTGAATTCCATCGAGCCATCCATTTCAGGCAGCTTCAACGGGAAACGCCCACCCAAGCGCCTCAGGTCGCTCGCTTTGCCCGTCGTCACCTGAATATCCCGAAAGCGCCCGCCAGAATAAACGCGAAGGTTCACTCGGGTCCCGGGAGAGAGCTTCTGGACTTCCCGGCTCAGACGGTGCGCTCCAAGCCCATTCAAGTAAGAGTCCTCGGTGTCGGTCGCGGACGTCCTCAAATCGACGCCATTGATCGACACAATCCGATCTCCTTCGATGATGCCCGCGGATTCAGCCGGTCCCCTGGGCGCCACCGCTTCGACGAAGATGCCTAGGGTGTCGCGCCTTGTTCCAGTGGTGCGGAGCTCCAAGCCCAGTGCCGCGCGTTTAGCCATTGCAGAATCCGTCCTGTAGAATACGCGGTTGCGCAACGCTCTATCTCCCCGCAGGCCGCGGTGAACGACACGACATTCCACCCGTCCATCCGGGTAGTTGGTGCAGCCCGAGTCCGGCGCGACCGAAGTCACTTGTGCATTCAGCGCTGCCGCGGCCGAGACCGCAGTGATCGCCGCAAGAAGCAATGCCTTCATCTTGTCTCCCTTGATGGCTGTGTGACGTAGGACATCGAGGCGCGCTCAAGGGTTGCCGCCGGTGCAAAATCGGGCCGACGGGGCGATATTGAAAGCATGTCTACGACGCTGGAGCCCCGCGAAGCCCCCCCGCAAATTCGCGAGGTCGACGTCCACGCATTCGAGCACCACTGGCAGGATGAAGCCGACGCCGCCTATCTCTATCGCCTTCTCGCCGCGGCGGAGCCGGATCCGAAAAAGAAGGATATCTACTCCAGATTGGCGGATGTCGAAGACCGACACGTCGTAGTCTGGTCCGACCTCTTGGCCGCGCACGGACACCGGCCGACGGAGTTCCGCCCGAGCGGGCGGGCGCGACTGCTGGCCGCATTCGGACGCTGGTTCGGCCCAGGCTTCCTCTTGCCGATGCTCCTCGAAGAAGAGGGACGGGAGGTCAAGGCCTACCTCGACATGCATCGCGAGACCCCGCGCGGGGCGCCCGGCGGCGCCGAGGCGCTTGTCTTGGCGCGTGAGTCTGCTGATCACGCGACGACGTTAGGCGAGATCGCGGGCAAAGGTGCGGAGCCGTGGCACAAGACGGAGTCGGGCGGATTCCTGCGCAATATCGTCTACGGATTCAACGATGGACTCACCGCGAACTTTGGTCTCGTGGCGGGCGTGATCGGCGCGGCGACTGTGAATCAGCACCAGGCGGTCGTCGTCGCCGGCGTTGCCGGTCTCATCGCCGACGCTCTGTCGATGGGCTCCAGCGGCTACCTCGCAAGCAAAAGCGAGCGCGAGGTCTACGAGTACGAAATATCGATGGAGAAAACCGAAGTCGAGCTCATGCCGGAGATCGAGCGAGACGAGCTTGCCGTCATTTACGAGGCGAAGGGCATGGATCGCAACTCCGCCCACACGCTCGCAACACAGATAATGGCGGACCCTCGCCAGATGCTGAAGGAGCAGGTGCAGGAAGAGCTTAAGATCGGCGAGTTCAGTATGTCACCCTTCAGAGAGGGATGGATTACCGGGCTCGCGACCGCGTTCGGCGCCGCGATTCCGGTCTTCCCGTTTCTCATCTGGCATGGGACCACGGCAATCGTGATCTCGTTTGCCGTGGCGATGCTCTCGCACTTCGTCGTCGGAGCTGCGCGCTCTGTATTCACGGGTCGCGGCGTTTTTCGGTCGGGCTTTGACATGTTCGTGGTCGGCGTCGGAGTCGCAGCGGTCGGATACTTCGTCGGCGGGTGGGTCGGAAGAAGGCTGTAACAGTCGCGAACGAGCACGGGCGTGCAGCCGCCACGATCGACGCTCATAAAATCGCCGTTCAAGGTATTGGGCCCTTTCCTCTTGCTACCATCACTGATGCAACCACGACCGTACGTTCTCGGCGAGTCCAACTGGCAAGCGGTCAAGAACACTCCGTTCGAGCTCGCCGTTCTGCCCTGGGGCGCAACCGAGCCGCACAACTACCATCTGCCGTACGCCACTGACAACTATGAGGCCGGCGCGATCGCCGAGCGCGCGGCAGAGATCGCATGGAAGAAAGGCGCCAAGGTCGTAGTACTCCCGACGGTTCCATTCGGCGTCAACACCGGGCAGCTCGATCTCAGGCTCGCGCTCAACATGAATCCGAGCACCCAGCAGGCACTGCTCAGCGACATCGCCGCGGCGATCGCCGGACAGGGGGTGAGCAAGCTCTTGATTCTCAACGGACACGGCGGCAACGACTTTAGGCAGATGATCCGCGAGCTGCAGCCCAAGATCAAGCTCTTCATCTGCACCATCAATTGGTGGGCCTGCGCGAAGGGCGCTGACTATTTCGACGAGCCAGGCGACCACGCCGGCGAAACAGAGACAAGTGTGATGATGGCGCTCGAGCCAGAGCTCGTACGGCCGTTATCGGAAGCGGGGGCTGGTCGGGCGAGAAGGTTTCGAGTTGCGGGACTGCGCGAGGGGTGGGCTTGGGCTCCGCGCCAGTGGTCAAAGGTCACCGACGACACCGGCACCGGCAGCCCGGCCGCGTCCGCGCCGGAGAAAGGCGAAAAGTTCTTGCGCGCGGTGACGGAGAGGATCGGAGGTTTTCTGGTCGAGCTCGCACAGGCCGACCTGAACGACATGTACGAGTAGGCCACACTGCTCTAATACCAGCTGAGCAAGGCTCAGCTTGGGCTGTTCGTCCACAGCTATCACCCGGGCGCCTGTTCAGTTTCAGTTGCCGGTCGTTTCAGACGACGATATTGAGCAGACGTCCCGGAACGAAGATCACCTTCTTAGGAGTGCCCGTTGCGAACTTCGCCACCGTTGGGTCGGCGAGCGCGGCAACAAGCGTGGCCTCCTCAGTGATATCGCGAGCGACCGTGATCCTCCCGCGTACCTTGCCATTCACCTGAATGACGAGCTCGATCGAATCTTCTACGGCTAGCGCGGGGTCAAAGTTCGGCCATGCGGAGTCGAACACACTCCCCGTTCCGCCGGTCTGCTCCCACAACTCCTCCGCGATGTGCGGAGCGAACGGCGACACGAGGAGGATCAGGGGCAGCACTTCCGCGTGGTGGGGGGTCCGCTCTCCTTTGCGGAGCACGTTCATGTACTCCATCATCGCGGCCACCGCCGTGTTGTAGCTGAGACGAGGAATGTCCTCGCTTACCTTCCGGATCGTCTGATGCAGCTTCTGCATCACGCCGTGATCCGGCTCGCCACCGCTCGACATATTGTGGACCGACGCGAACAGGCGGTCGAGGAAACGGCGTGCTCCGGAGAGGCTCTGATCGCGGAAGTCGCCACCCTGCTCGTATGGGCCGAGGAACATGAGGTAAGTGCGCAGCGTGTCGGCGCCCCACTGCTCGATGTACTCGTCGGGATTGACAATGTTTCCCTGCGTTTTGGACATCTTCGCGCCTTCGCGGATGATGTGGCCGTGCGCGCGGAACCGAGTGAAGGGCTCCTCGAACTCGAGATGCCCCCCGTCGTGCAGCACCATCGTGATGAAGCGCGAGTACAGCAAGTGGAGGACGGCGTGCTCGTTGCCGCCGATGTACGAATTCACCGGTAGCCATTTCCTGGTGATGTTCTTCTCGAACGCCACCTCGTCGCGTCCGACGCTGGGATACCGCAGGAAATACCAGGAGCTGTCCAGAAAGGTGTCGGAGACGTCGGTCTCGCGCCGCCCTGACTTCCCGCACTTCGGGCACGCGACGCGATACCACTCCTCATGTCGCGCCAGCGGCGACACACCAGAATCATCGGGTTTGAAGTCTTCGATAAATGGCAGAACGACCGGTAGATCCTTCTCGGGCACGGGCACCGTTCCGCACGAATCGCAGTAAATAATTGGGATTGGCGGGCCCCAATATCGCTGGCGTGAGATGCACCAGTCGTGCAATCGATAGTGAACGATCGGCTTGGCAGAGCCACTCTTCGACAAGAACTCTACGATTGCTCTCTTGGCGGGTTCGACCGGAAATCCGTCGAACGAACCCGAATTGACTAGGCTGCCCGATTCACATTGCACAAAAGCCTTGTCGAGCGGAGTGGTGGCGTCTTCCCGCTCACCGCAGACGACTCGGACGATGGGGATATCGAATCTGGTCGCGAACTCGAAATCGCGCTCGTCGTGGCCCGGCACCCCCATGATGGCGCCCGTGCCGTACTCCATCAACACGTAGTCGGAGACCCAGACGGGGATCTCCGTCCCCGTCGCCGGGTTAATGGCGTAGGATCCAGTGAAGACGCCCGTCTTTTCGGTGCTCGTTTTCCGCGTGACAATGTCCTGCTTTTTTGCCCGCTCGCGATAGGCATCGACGTTCTGCCTTTCCCGGGGTCGAGTGAGCGGTTCTACCAGTGGATGCTCGGGCGCGAGCACCATGTAGGTAGCGCCGAAAATCGTGTCGGGCCGCGTGGTGAAGACCCGGATCTCGCCGTCGGTGCGTTTCAGGTCCTTCGTGGCGAACGATATCTCCGCCCCCTCGGATCGCCCGATCCAGTTCCGCTGCGCGGTCTTGGTCGTTTCTGACCAGTCTATACGGTCGAGATTCTCCAGCAGCCTCGGCGCGTAGTCACTGATGCGGAAGAACCACTGGGCGAGGAGCCGCTGCTCGACCGCGGTGCCGCACCTCTCGCAGTGACCTCCGACCACCTGCTCGTTGGCAAGGACGGTCTTGTCCTTCGGGCACCAGTTGACCGCCGCCTCTTTCTTGTAGGCGAGCCCCTGCTCGAAAAGCTTCAGAAAGAGCCACTGCGTCCACTTGTAGTAATTGGGCTCCGTGGTGGCGAGCGTGTAGCGCCAATCGACCATGAGTCCGGCCCGTTCGAGCTGCCGGCGGAAGTTGACGATATTGCGCGGGATGAGATCCATCGGATGCTGCCCGACCTTGAGCGCATAATTCTCCGAATGAATCCCGAAAGCGTCATACCCAAGCGGCTCGAACACGTTGTGTCCCATGAGCCGCTGGAATCGTCCATAAACGTCGTTCCCAGTGAACGCGAAAAGATTCCCGACATGGAGTCCTTCGGCGGACGGATAGGGAAACATCATCAAAGCATAGAACGGCCTCTGAGCACGTTGCAGGTCCGTGTGGTTGGTTCCACGCTCCTGCCAGACGCGCTGCCACTTCCGCTCGACCACCGACGGGTCGTAGGTGACGGGTGGAGAAAGCGGGTCGTTCCGTGTTGCAGAATGCTCCATCTGTACAAACTAGCGGCTCAGCGACGGAGTTTCATCTCCGGCGCGAGGCCCAATTGGTTCCACAATCGCTACTCAAGATGACAGCAACGCCGCTCCCATTAGCTCCGCGTTCTCCCGCCGGCTTCCTCAAGCCGGTGCTCACTGCGTTGCAGCGTCGGGCGCTCACAATGAGCATCATTTTCGGATCGGTATTCCTCATCGGGCTCGCAGCCATCTGCTGGCAGATCTTTCGTCAGATTCCCGCGGAGACGCGTAAGGAGCTCTTGTCGGTGGACGGCGTGGAGACCGCGCTGGCAATTGCCGTCCTGTGGATCGCGGTCGCGCTTTCTGCCATTGCCTCGGCAGCGCTGATTTTCGTTCGCCAGCACGTGAGCGGGCCCGCGGCCGAGCTCGCGCGCACGCACGAAGCGATCGCGAAAGGCGATCTCTCCGGTAACTATAGCCCGCAAGCTTCAAATCGTGCCGTCGACCGTCTTACGCGCTCGACGATATCGATGCTCACCGAGTTAAGAAACGTAGCGGGGAAGATGCGGAGCTCCGCGTTGGATAGCGGCCAGCTGGCATCACAGATCGCGTCGGCATCCGTATCGGCGGCTGCATCAGCCCGCGACGGGGCGGCCACCACCAACGCATTGAGCCAGGATGCGCTCTCGCGCGAACGGGCGCTCAAGGAGTTGACAACCGAAGCCACGAAGCTGGTCGAGATATCGGGGAACCTTCGCGAAGCCGCACAGGAGGGATTGAGACGGGACAAGGCGTTGCGACAACTGGCGCGCGAAAACCGGATACGTCTCGAGCGGACGGCAAGCTCCCTACAGTCGCTGGCGTCCGACGCGCTCGAAAGCGCCGAAGGAATCGATGCGTTGTCAGCGGCAGTGGACGAGATCGGCGCGTTCCTCGTACTCGTGCAGAAAATCGCCCGCCAGTCCAAACTTCTCGCGCTCAACGCGGCAATGGAAGCAGCACGCGCGGGTGAGCACGGCCATGGCTTCGCAGTCGTGGCGAGCGAAGTTCGCCGTCTCGCTAGCAGCTCCGCGGAGGCGGCGCAACGCACCACGTCGCTCGTTCAGGAGATGCTGGACAGCGTTGCGCAATCACGAGAGTCCACCTCCCGTACGGTGGCCACGGTTGAGCAGGTTCTCGAGGCGACGCGCGCCGGGCGTCAATCCCTGGCCAAGGTCGAAGAGGGCACGGTCGAAGGAGAAGACCTCAGCGGTCGCATCGAGACGACCGTCCGTGAATCGAACGAACTGATCTCGAGCATGACCCAGCGGCTGGCCGGTCTATCCTACGGCACGAGCGCGTTCTCGCGCGCGATGCACGACGTGGCCGTCTCCGACGAAGAGCAGAGCAGGAATATCGCCGACCTCGCTGCCACCGCGATCGCGCTGACGGACGCATCCGCTCGCATCTCGGAGCTGGTCGGCACGTTCAAGCTCGGCGGCACCTGACCGCCGGCATCTCCGGCCGCTCCGATCGCGCGAACTTGAATGGCATCGCGACGAGTCGCGCCCCGCTGGAGTCGGCGACCGAAAAGTTATAGCCTTCGTAGGCGCTCGCCGACCCGAAACGCCCATCCTTCGACAGCGCATAGAACTGCAGGTCGAATAGTGGGCGCCCGTTCGGATCGAGCAGTCGTCGCTCGGTCATGGCGATCACCCTCTCGATCGTCTTCATGCAGGCCTGATCGGGAGACATCCCCTGCCGCATGAACTCCACGGTCAGGAAGGCGCCGCAGACCTTGATGTTGGCCTCGCCGCGCCCAGTCGATCCCGCCGCGCCTACTGTGTTGTCGCAGTACTGACCGGCGCCGATGATCGGTGAATCCCCGACTCTTCCCGGCAGCTTCCACGCGAGTCCGCTCGTCGTCGTGACCGAGGATATCTCTCCTGCCGCGTTCACCGCGTTCATGTTGATGGTTCCCGTGGTGAACTTGACCTGTAGTGGATCATCGAAGGGCAAGCCGGCGGTTCGCGGGGGCGGCAGCATGCTGTCGCTCCGAGTATCGAGCCAGCTATCGGCCGGATTCAGACACGCCTTCCAGCGAAGCCAGTCGCGCCTGCTTTTGTCGGTGAGAAGGTTCTGCTCTTTGAACCCCATCTCGAGCGCGAATTTTTTCGCGCCGGCGCCGACCAGCATGATGTGATCAGTGTAGTCCATCACCGCTTTCGCAACGAGCGATGGGGTCGCGATGTCCTCGAGCGCTCCCACTGCACCGGCTCGTTTGGTGGGACCGTGCATGCACGAAGCATCGAGCTGCACCACCCCTTCTTCATTCGGTAGGCCGCCGAGCCCCACCGACTGGTCTTCGGGATCGAGCTCCTGGATGTTCACACCACTGATGATCGCATCGAGTGTGTCGGAGTTCTGCCGTGTGATCATGTCGTAGGCACGCGCGACACCGCGAATGCCATTCGCAGACGCGATTACGACCGGGCGGCCCACGGGCGCCATTCGATTGGCTCGGTCGACGACCGAGATCCGCGGAGTCGCGGCCCTCGCGGTCCGATCGAAGGTGAGGGCCGCCGCCGCTGCGGCGCCGGTTCCTAAGAATTTTCGTCTCGAGATTCCCATCCGCCGCTCTCCGTTGGTTAGTCCTTGTAGATCTTGACGGTGAGTCTTCCGTCGCTCGTTACCCATCCTCGATACATGCCCGGCGTATTGAATGGCGTGGCGATGGTTCCCTTCCGGTCAATCGCGATCACACCGCCGCCGCCCTTTTGCGTTACGAGCTCCTTCATCACCACATCGTCGGCAGCCTGCTGAAGCGATGCTCCCGCATAGCGAACGCGTGCGCAGATGTCGGCCGCGACGTTGTTGCGAATGAAAAACTCTCCGTCACCGGTGCCTGACACGGCGCAGCTAAGATTGTTGGCGTACGTCCCGGCGCCAATTATCGGCGAATCGCCGACGCGCCCGAACCGCTTCATGTTCGTTCCACCCGTCGAAGTTCCCGCCGCGAGATTCCCCGCCTTGTCGAGCGCTACCGCGCCCACTGTTCCGAACTTGCGCTCCTCACCGGGGGCCGCACCCGTCTTGCCGCTATCGGCGCGCGCCTTCTCCGCCTCATACGCTCTCCACCGCCGCTCCGTCCAGAAGTAATACGGTGGAACCAGTTTCACGCCTTGCGATTTCGCGAACTCCTCGGCGCCCGCACCGACCATCATCACATGCGGTGATTTCTCCATGACGAGACGGGCGAGCGAGATAGGATTCTTCACATGCTGGAGAACGGCGACCGCACCGGCGCCGAGCGTCCGTCCATCCATGATCGATGCATCGAGCTCGTTGGTGCCCTCGGCGGTGAACACCGCACCTTTCCCGGCGTTGAAGAGCGGGCAATCCTCCATTATTCGGATCGTGGCTTCGACCGCGTCGAGACTGCTCCCTCCGCGCGCGAGAATCTGATAACCCGCACGCAAGGCGATCGTGAGCGTGTCGATGTACGCGTTCTCCATCTCGGGCGTCATATTTTGCTTGAGGATCGTGCCGGCGCCTCCATGAATCACCATCACGAAATTGGAGGCGGATGCTGCCTGGGAGTGCACGACTCCGGCTGGGCAAAACGCGAGCAGGAGACCGGCGCGTGCGGCCAGTCGAAGCAGAGAGCACGGCATATTGTCGGTTGACCGGAGGCTTTGCGGCCTCCGCCTCATTGGCGGACGAGTGATTTCAATAAGATACCGCGCGACCGAGAGCTTCGCGATCAACCGTCGTTGGTGAGTGACCAGCGCGGCCGTTTGGCCAATCCCCGAGGCGACGACGGCGTCGCCGCGGGCAGAATAGCTTTGCAGTTCCGACGAAAGCCTCCCTCGCACAGCGAAGAGCGGGACGCTTCTTGCCCTCCCAGAACGTAGCGTTGAGCGTTAGTTTGTACGTGCTTGATCCTGGAAAATTTGTAAGCGTTTCACCTGGCGACTTGAGACGCTCCCAACACGACGAGACAGGATATTCCTTCGCATGAAAGGTTCTGACCGCCGTCGGCGGCTTGCATCCTATGTATTATTCGCCGCGTTTGCCGTCGCGGCCATCTCCTGCAACGAAGCGCACCCCAACACGACCCTCGTTCCGCATTCCGATTTCGGACGCGAGATTGATTTCCTCTGGAACCGGCTGCTACTGCTCGGCACGATCGTCTTTATCCTCGTCGAGTCGGTTCTCATCTATGTCGTGTTCAAATACCGGCGAAGAGAGAATCAGGGTACCCCTCCACAGACCCACGGCAGCACCAAGCTCGAGATCGCGTGGACGCTGATTCCGGCGGTGATCCTGGTTTTCATCGCGGTTCCGACGGTTAAGACGATTTTCATCACCCAGGCGCAGGCTGCGCCGGGCTCGCTCAACATCGATGTGACCGGCCATCAGTGGTGGTGGGAGTTCAGGTACCCGGAGTATGGCGTGACGACTGCGAACGAGATCTACCTTCCCGTCGGCCGCACCGTGAACTTCAGATTGCGCTCGGCCGACGTGATTCACTCGTTCTGGACGCCGCAGCTCGGCGGAAAACGCGACGTCGTGACGAATCGCACTAATTACATCTGGTACACGCCCGACACTACCGTCGCCAGCAGCGTCTGGAA
>JABXNS010000028.1_pt1 | contig 83924 bp, 62 predicted proteins | sample 7301101 | NCBI WGS metagenome assembly JABXNS01 (sample SAMN14449646, study PRJNA615230) | soil metagenome | isolation source: soil from bare, unvegetated metal-rich iron-sulfur acidic spring small-cell... | place: Canada: Paint Pots Mound, Kootenay National Park, BC | collected 2017-05-25 | reverse complement strand
CCAGTATTCGGTAGAGATGATAGAAACCGAACGAAGTCTCTCCTCCAGTTCGGGATCGAAGGCAAGTTCTAGCGCGGCGACATTCGATTGGATCTGCCCAACCGTCGCTGCTCCGGTCAAGACAACATCGGCCCATGGACGCGCGAGCGCGGCTCCGAGTGCAAGCGTCTCGAGGGTTGTGCCCCGACTCTCGGCCAGCGCGCGGATACGTGCGACGGCCGGAAACAACACATTGTCTTCATCTCGATTTCCCTGAGTCAAGCGTCCGTTAGCCAGAGACTCCTTCACGACGACCTTCATGCCCGCACCGTGCGCGTCCAGGAGCGCTGTCTCCGCGCCTCGCTCGAAAAGGTTCCAGGTCGCCTGTACTGAATCGAATACCCGTTCGCCATCGCGACGCACTTCGAGAGACCGTCGAATGGCGACGTCCTGCCCCGCCCCGCTGACACTCAGTCCAGCCCTAATGCCTGTCTCCCGTAATATCGCAATCGCATCGATGAGCGGGTCGTCCTCCAGTGTCTTACTCTCGGCGGTCACCGAGTGGATCTGATAGACCGATAGATGTCGCCCCAGCCGCTCAACGCTTTCAGCCAGCTGACGGTTGAAGGCTGCCAGGGAGTGATCCTTGACCTCGTGCTGCGTCGCGCTCGGTGACCAGCCGGCTGTGTATGTATATCCCCACTTCGACGCTACCGAAACTTCACCGGGCTGGATGGCTCGCTTGCGCAGCCATGACGCTATAAAGTCTTCCGCCCGGCCGTACGAACGCGCCGCATCGACGTAGCGGATTCCGGCGTCGAACGCGGCGTCCAGAACTGCGTGAGCGCGCGATTCCATGATCGACGGGTCGTAACGGCCGCCCAGATCGCTTGCATGGTTCAACGTCACGTATCCCGGCCGCCCGAGTGCGGCAAGCCCGAGCCCGAGTCGCGCGGTCATTGGGTTGAAAGCTAGCGTTGGAATGACTGTTCGGCGCCGCGAATACTCTTGCCGTCTCGGTAGGAGTCGCCACAATGTTGAGAATGCGTATGAGACCGTTTCTTTTTGTGCGGACGGCTGTGATCGGGACCGCCGTCCTGGCCGGCCTTGGCGCTGCACGCGTCGCCGCTCCACCACGCGTCACCATCGACACCGGCACCCTTGAAGGCCTCGACTCAGCCGGCGTGATGGTGTTTCGCGGTATCCCCTACGCCGCACCTCCGGTCGGTGAACTTCGCTGGCGGCCGCCGCAACCGCCCAAGCCCTGGACGGGTGTGCGCCCCGCAGATCAGCTCGGCCACAACTGCATCCAACACCAGCCGTACTCCGACATCGATCCGTTCGCCGCTGGCGTCTCGGAGGACTGCCTCTACCTCAACGTCTGGACGAATTCTCTCGACACGCGCGCATCGCGCCGGCCGGTCATGGTGTGGATTCATGGCGGCGGATTCTGGGCCGGATTCGGCGGCGAAGAACGCCACAACGGGGTACCACTCGCGAAAAAGGGTGCCGTCGTCGTCACGCTCAACTATCGGCTCGGGCCCCTTGGCTTTCTCGCCCATCCGGCGTTCGCGAGAGAATCATCACACCATGCGGCCGGCAACTACGGGCTCCTGGACCAGATTGCCGCATTGCAGTGGGTTAAGCGCAACATCGGGCACTTCGGCGGCGATCCGTCGCGCGTAACGATCTTCGGTGAATCGGCCGGCGGATTCAGTGTCGGCTCGCTCATCGCGTCGCCGTTGGCGAAAGGACTCTTTCAGCGCGCGATTCTGGAGAGCGGCACCGGGGTCGGCGCCGGAGTCTCTTCGCGAGACACCGCGCGAGCCGTCTCGCTCCGCTTTGCTGACTCTCTGCGTGTATACGGAGTTGGCCCAGACGCGGCAGCGCACCTCCGCGCACTCAATCCCGATACCCTGCTTGGCGCCTCGCTCCACCTCGGCCCGCCTGGCGCGCCAGCGTTCTATCCGGTCGTCGATGGATGGGTGCTGCCGCATCCAGTTGATTCAGCATTGGCGCGCGGTAGGGCGAACTTGGTCCCCGTCATCGCCGGCACAAACCGCGACGAAGGCGACGAGTGGATGGGCGCGCCGACACGCGCTTTCGCCCGCCTCGTATCCGCGCGTGGAGTGCCGACCTACGTCTACATGTTCTCGCGCGTCGGCGACGACAGCGTCAATCGCGCGCGTGGCGCATACCACAGCGCCGAAATCACCTTCGTCTTCGGGCGACCGCATCCGCTCCAGCCGAGCGCGAGTTCGACGCAATACGACTCGACGCTGGCCGAGGCGATGAGCGACTACTGGGTGGCGTTCGCAACGAGTGGCAATCCCAACGGTCCACCAACAGCGGGGAAGTGGCCGCGCTGGCCACGCTACCAATCCGCGACCGATGCGCTGCTCGAGCTGGGGCCTGAGATCAAGCCGCGCACCATGGTCAAGCGCCAAGTCTACGATTCACTCGATGCCGTGGCTCGCTCGCACGGTCGCCTTCGTCCGCACTAGTGTCTGAGTCGCGCGTCGAGCGCGGCCTGAGCGTCATCCAGCAAATCATACTGCCGCTGCCGTAGGCGACTTCCGACGCGGATCGTATCGCCTAGCTCGAGGTATCGATCGGATTGAGGCTCATACCTCGGCCATTTGGGAAGACCGCGCCGGTTCGGATCCCCGGTCGCCGCAAACTGAATCCAATACCCGCTGATCGCGTCCTTTAGCTCAGGGTCGTGCGGACCATTGGGCCAACCCAGATCACTGCCAAAGACGAACGGGATTTCACCAGTGTGGAAGGCGCCTAGTGCCTTGCCGCCGGGTGAGGGAACGACGTGAGTGAAGTAGTAGAGGTACACATTGCGCTGCCCCGCCTTCTTCATCGCCCGCGCGACGTAGCGGGCACCCGAGCCAAACCCGGCATCGGTGTTTACTTCGAATAGCCTTCGCTCGGCTTGGGCAGTGTCGGACGCGGGGTAGGTCTCGAGCAGACGCGGAACGAACGCCCTAAGAGGTGCGCTCGAGCCCAGTGCGCTCAGTAGCTGCTCCGAATATCCGGCCATAGATGCTAACCCAAAGGAACTCAAGAACCCGCGGTACTCGTCTTTGTTGCTGCCAACGATGAACGGCACGCTCAGTTGTCTACCTTTCGCGAGGACCAAGTCTGGTTGCTCGGGGATTACCCATCCGTCGACGATCACCTCGCGCGCAATTCCTGGGTCGCGCGACATGGCGGCGAGTATTTCGTCCGCGCTTTTGGCACGCATTGCGCCGAGCACGTCGGCCGCGCCCGAGACCCCCAGTGTCTTGGCGAGTTGCTTGCCGCTTTCTTCGGCGGCTGGGTGTTCGCTGCTGCTCGTGACAGGCTCCTTGAGAGCGGCAAACGGTCCGGTACAAGTGCCACTCTCGGAGATCGCCCGCTGGAACAACCCTCGCGCCAACGGCGATGTCATAAGACACGTGACATCCATCGCGCCCGACGACTGACCGAACGCAGTGACGCGAGTGGGGTCGCCACCGAACGCGGCGATGTTTCGCTTGACCCAGCGAAGTGCGGCGATCTGATCGAGGAGCCCGTAATTACCCGACGAGTGGTGGGGCGATTCCGCGGTTAGCGCCGAATCCGCGATGAAGCCGAGCGCGCCCACCCGGTACTCGATCATCACGAGGACCACGCCCTTACGAGCCAGCGATTCCCCGCTCTCGGTGCCCTGGGTCCCCCATCCGCCGTTGTTCCCTCCGCCATGGATCCACACCATCACCGGGCGGCGTTGAGCGCCGCCGAAATTGGAGGTCCAGATACTCAAGTAGAGACAATCCTCGCTCGTCGTGAGCGGTCTCTGTGGTGGAACGCGACCGCCCAATCGCGCCGAGATGCTTGCGTAATACTCAGGGGAGTACAGTCGTTGCGGGCAGACGGGCGGGAATTCTCTTGCGTCCCGAATACCGCGCCACGCCGGGACCGGTGCTGGCGGCTTCCAGCGGAGTTCGCCGACCGGAGGCGCGACGAAGGGGATTCCCTTAAACACCGCATCGGTTGATCGAGCGTCGAAATAGCTGCCTTCGACGACCCCTCCATCAACGAGCGCTCTCGGCAGCCCATGGCTGAGCCGAAGACCGATCGCCGGTGAAACCCAAGCAATCGCGATCGCGAGCACAGAAGACGCAGCAACAAAAGGTCGACGGAACGAAGCGAATGTCGCGCTCATCTGAAGCAAAAGAATACCTTCAATAACCTCGTCACGGATGGTACGAAATCAACATAGCCGCCTGATTTTTGCACCGATACATTCGGAGCGAAAGCATGTCCATCCTCCATCATTCGTAGAGCGTCGGAGTCACCCATGAAAAAGTTACCAGCCCTCCTCTCCGCAGTTGCCTCACTCTTCGTCATCTCGGCGTGCGCCGACCAAACGATACTGACTCCCCGAGCGCGCAGTACTTCGGCGGTGTCCGTACCCGCCGGTAGTGCCACCACTAGCGATGGGCTCAAACTTCACCCGGATGGATTCGGTCAGGCATCCTACGCTGCCTGGAAAGCGCATGAGGGACTCCCAGACGATCAGGGAAACGCAGACCAGGCTCTTTACTTTCAGAAGATGACGGCGACCGAGACTTTCGCCGCCGGAGTCGCAACCATCACTGGACTCGAGGGACAACCGGTCACTGCGTTGACCGGGCTCCAATGGGAGCATCGTAACGACGGCTGGTGCGGAGCTGGTGCGCCCCGCTGGAACATCTCCGTTGCGGGCCCCCAGGACTTCAAGACCACGGTATTCCTCGGCTGCGCTGCGGCGGCCCACACTCCCGACCCGACAAATCCGGCGTGGACTGTGGACACCTTTCCCGGCTTGGGGGCTGCAGTCACAACGGCACTTCCTCTCGGCGCCAATCCGGGCGATTTCACGATCACTGGCTTGAACATTGTGTTTGACGAGGGCACCACACTCAACGGCCTCCCGTACGGCTTGGGCTTCGTGTTCCTCGACAACATCAAGGTCAACGAACACGTCTGGACGAGCCCGGCTGACAACGGCAGCAACTGATTTAAAGCTCTAGTGGTGGTCCGGCGGCGTGGTTAATCGCACCTAATTGTGAGTACCGCCGCCGGACATGTCTCACCGCTTCGCATCAGTCAGAGCCCGAGCCATTTCTCCGCACTACGCAGATCGCGGAACACTTCGATAGTCTGGCCCACGCCTTCCGACTGGAGCGCGAACATCCGCGCCATCCCGAAGGTAGCGTCGCTCGACGCGACCAATGCGCGTCGAGTGCCCGGATTGAAGAACTGGTCGATTGATGTCTCGTTGATCATGCCCGTCGTAGCAAGGATCTCGGTAATCCCGGTCATGTCCGTGAGCTGGCGATAGCCGGGATCGAACGCGGGATCGTTGCGCAATCGCCGATTGTGGTCTCGCACTTGGTCATCTGTCACCGCGCCCCACAAGCGGCTGGTGACGAGCCGCCTGTTCGGATCTATATCGTACGTGACCGGCACTCTCTCTATCTCATATCAGTGTAGACTAAGGTTAGTCGATCGCTCCACGCGTCGTCGGTTTTTTGTGGCGACAGATGCGCGGTCTCGGAGCTGGAGTGCGACTACTCCGACCTCTCCCGCGAGCTTGACACCGCCTGAGCGGCTGGTATAACAGAACCACCCGCCGCCTTTCACCGCCCTCTTCTCAAAGGCCTAAATGAGCTCCCTCCGCCTTCTCGTCATCTTCGTTGCCATCATACCGATCACACCTCCTATAGTAGGGACATCTGTCTCGCGCTTGGGCGCGCAGGAACTCCGGCCGCCGGTGGCGACGGTCAAGCCAAAGATCGACACCCTCCACGGCGAAATCCGCACCGACAACTACTTCTGGATCCGCGAGAAGTCGAACCCCGAAGTCATCGCCTACTTGAACGCCGAGAACGCCTATACCGCGGCCAGGATGAAGCACACCGAGGCGCTCCAGCAGAAGCTTTACGACGAGATGCTGTCCCGCATCAAGGAGACCGACGTCTCGGTTCCCTTTCGGGAGAACGGTTACCTCTATTGGACCGCCACCGAGAAGGGGAAATCGTATCCGATCTACATGAGAAGGAGAGCTGTAGCGGGATCTCCCGATCAAGTCGTGGTCGACGCCAACGCGCTCGCGGTCGGCAAGAAATTTAGTCAGGTAGGCTCGCTTGAGGTGAGCCCCAGTGGATCGCGCGCCGCGTATCTCCACGACACTACTGCACTCCGCGTTTATACGCTCTACGTAAAGGATCTAGCCACCGGGAATTTGCTCGGTGACTCGATCGCTCGCGTGGTGCCATCGATCGCGTGGGCAAACGACACTATTCTCTTCTATCAGACGGCGGATTCGGCGCGCCGGCCCGACGCAGTGTGGCGTCACGTCCTCGGCACCCCGCGCTCGAGCGACGTCCAAGTCTTTCACGAAAGCGACGTCCTAGATAACGTCGGCGTGAGCCGCTCCAAGAGCGGCAAGTTCATATTGATCCCGGACGACGGGTTCACGTCCTCCGAATGGCGCGCGATTCCTACCGCCAATCCCTCTTCGGCCCCGCTCGTGCTCGCGGCGCGACGACCGAATATCGAGTACCAGATCGATCACATCGAGGGCGCGTTCCTCATGACCACGAACGATGGCGCCCGAAACTTCAAAGTCATGCGACTCCCGGACGACCAGATCGGAAGAGGACAGTGGACGGAATTCATTCCCACGAGCGACTCCGTCTTCATCCAGTACCTGGAGCCGTTCAAGAACAATCTCGTCGTCATCCAGCGCTCTAGCGGACTGAGGCGGCCCCGCGTCATGGACTTGAAGAACCGGGCCGCGCCTTTCTACATCAGCTTTCCCGAGCCCGCTTACGCGGTCAATCCAACCGGCAACGCCGAGTTCGATTCGGACACGCTCAGGTTCGTCTATCAATCGATGGTGACGCCGCCCACGACCTACGACTACGCGATGTCCACGAAAGAGCGCGTCGTCAAGAAAAAGCTCGAGGTGCCGGGATTCGACCCCTCGCGGTACGAAGTGAAGCGATTCATGGTGACGGCGCGCGATGGCGCCCAAGTGCCAGTCTCGATGCTCGTCGGCAAAGGATGGAAGCAGGACGGAACGCACCCACTCCTCCAATACGCGTACGGCTCATACGGCGCCACCACCGAAGCGGGATTCAATTCGAGCGTCTTGAGTCTCGTCGATCGCGGTTTCGCCCACGCCATCGCGCATATCCGGGGCGGGCAGGAGATGGGGCGAGCGTGGTACGACGAGGGCAAGATGATGAAAAAGAAGAATACATTTAATGATTACGTCGACGTCGCGCAGTACTTGGTCGACAATAAGTACACGAGCGCGGACCGCCTGATCGCCACCGGCGGGAGTGCCGGCGGGCTCCTGATGGGCGCGGTCGTCAACATGAGGCCGGACCTCTTCCGCGCCGTCGTCGCCGACGTGCCCTTTGTGGACGTAATCAACACCATGATGGATGCGTCGCTTCCGTTTACCACCCAGGAGTGGCAGCAGTGGGGCGATCCGCACGACCCCGCGCAGTACACTTACATGAGATCGTACTCGCCCTACGACAACGTGGCGCGGAAGGCGTACCCTTGGATGCTGGTCACGACCTCTCTGAACGATTCACAGGTCGGCTATTGGGAGCCGGCTAAGTGGGTCGCTAAATTGCGTGCACTGAAGACGGATTCGAATCCGCTCCTCATCAAGATCAACATGGCGGGCGGGCACGGCGGATCTTCCGGCCGCTATGATGTGCTCCGCGAGCGGGCGTTCCGCTATGCATTCATGCTCGACGCAGTTGGTAGGAGCGATTAGCAACTTCACCGCATTCCAGGCTCGTCTTCGATTGAAACTCATACACCGTCTTCTATCGTCACTCCTCGTGGGGAGTGCTACCGCGGCAGCATTGTGCGGCCAATCGCCGCTTCCAGCCGTGCCCACGACCGAGCACGCGCCAGTCCTCCATAAGCGAGCGTTCGCCGCGGGAGAACATCTCAGCTACGACGTGAGGTTCGGACCATTGCATGTGGGACGCGGGACCATGCTCTTGGAGGGGCTCGACACCGTGCGTGGCCACACCACTTGGCGCGCCATATTCACGATCAGGGGCGGAACGTTCTTCTTCCACGTCCGCGATAGCACGGTGAGCTGGTTCGATACCGCGACCTTGTCCTCTCTCCGATTTGTGCAGCACATCCATGAAGGACATTACGAGGCGGATAGAGACTACCAGATTTATCCGGAGCGCGCGGTCTATGTGCGCGAAGATCGGCCCGAGACCGCTTCGGTACACGAGCCCTTGGACGACGCTTCATTTCTCTATTTCCTGCGCACCGTTCCGCTCGAGGTCGGGCACACCTACACGTTCAATCGCTATTTCCAGCCGGAAGGCAACCCCATCCTCATTCACGTTCTTAGGCGAGAGCAGGTGACGGTGCCCGCGGGAACGTTCACGGCGATCGTCGTCCAGCCCCAGTTCAAAACGCCGGGGATTTTCTCAGAGAAGGGTCACGCCGAGGTCTGGCTCGCCGACGACAGCACGCACGTGATGCTGCAGCTCAAGTCGGGACTTTCTTTCGGCTCCTTGAACTTGTATCTGACCCACTATTCGCCTTGAGATCCCTCACGGTAGCACGTTGCTTGAGGTGGCCGGCCGAACGGACGCATTAGGCGCTTTGGGCAGCGTGGGTACGAAGACACGACTCACGCTTGGAATGTCGACGAACAAGAGCAAGCCCACGAGTACCGTGCACCCCACCACTGCGGCCATGAGGGCCGGCTCCCGATAGAGCCCCTCCGGCCGCTGTGCCGCACTATCGGGCCTAAATCCAACGGCGAGGTAGATGGCCATTACGAGCGCTATCAATGGGAACGAGACGATGAGCTCGATCCGGTAGCGCATGGCGAAGGCGCCGAAAAAGAGCATCGCGGCTGACGCGTAGAACACGATCGAGATGAGGAGGCTCTCTTCCGTGACGCGAGCAAAGGAGCGGCGGTAGGCGATCGCTCGGCTACGGTCGCCAATGTGCCGGAATTCGGCGAAGCGCTTGATAGCCATGAAGTAGCAGCCCACCATCCAATAGCTGACGAGGAGGGAGACGGGGGCGAGCCCGCCGGGATTCACGATATACCAGCCTACGAGCATCCGGATCGGATTGTTAACCGCTTCCGAGAGGACGTCCACGTACGGAATATCCTTGCTCCGGATCGGCGGAACGTTGTAGATGCAGCCCATCAACCAGAGCGCGGCCAAGGCGGCCCCGAGCCCGAACGAGAGTCGGGCGCCAATGCCAATTCCGACGGCCGCGAGCAGTAACCACTCGAGGTACGCGAGACGGATATCGACCCGCCCCGACGGTACCGGACGTTGGGACTTCTCGGGATGATACCGATCGAAGGGAGCGTCGATCACCTCGTTCAGCACGTAGTTGCTGGACGCGACGAGACAGACGGCGAGGAGTCCCAAGACGAGCCGGATGAGAAAGTGTTCAAGAGCTGACGCATTGGGGCTAAGCGGAGCGAAGCCCAAGGCAACGACGACGCCGGGCAAGACGAACACGTTCTTGAACCAGTGATCCACCCGCGCAATCGCAATGAGACTGCGGATCATGGGGGGCTGCGTCGGAAAAAGACGAAGCCATTTCGCTCGGCCACGGTTTCGAGGCCGGGTTTGCCGCGCCACCGATCCGCCCTGTCGATCTTGCTAACGAAGTAGGCTGGCCGGTCGATCGGGCCGGCGAGTAGCCATTCCTCGAACTGATCGGGTCGAACTCCGACTGCTCCTGCTAAGTGGTCGGGCTTGACGCGGGTATAGAAGAGGTGTGCATAGCTCTTGAAGCCGAGCGGAGCGACGTAACAATCGCAGCCTTGGAGCGATTCGTAGAAAGCGATCGGAGTCGCTTGCGTGTATCGCTCGATCTTGGGCGCAATCCTGGCGAGTGCCATCGGGACGACGATCGCAGTCGCAACGAACAGGACGAAGGCGAATCGCCTTACGTCCTGTCGCATGAACGCGACAAGTGCTAGGACGATCAGAACCATATACGCTATGCCGCCCATGAGATCCGTGGGCGACCAACCGACGTGCGCCGCCAACGTTGCGCGAACGAGCGGCTCGTCCGAGAGGCGCGCTGGATCCAGCTGGCCATTCGCGATCATGAGCCCAACGATTGGCGCTGCTAGAAAGAGGGCAGCCCAAATGAGGCCGATCCCGCCTGCGGCAACCGCCCAGTACTGCGGCCACCGAGTCCTCTCAGCATCACTGATCACCCCTGCGGCGAGAAATGTGATCGGAAAATACGCGAGCGACGAGTAGTGAACGATCTTGGTCTGGACGAGACTGAACACTACTATGACGACGCTCAGGAGCAGGATCATCCAGAGTCGGAAGTCTTGGAACTCGCTCGAGCGAGCCGCGCTCTTCTTGAACGCCGCGATCGCAAACACGGACGCTGGAAAGCATCCCAAGAGGAGCACAACCAAGTGGAAATACCACGGGCCGGTGTGTCCGGCCACGCCCGTCCGGAGAAGCTCGAGCTGCCGCGCGACGAAGGCACTAACGAAGTTGCCTTCGGTGGCAAGAGATCCCTGCTCCGCGACAAGAACGTACCACGGTGCTGCTACGCTCGCTGCAACTATTACCCAGACCAGCATGGGGACAATAGGGAGGGCGGTCGTTTTTCTTTTACCTGCCCAGAACGCGAGCCACGTGAGAGCCGGGAGCAAGAGACCGACCGGGCCCTTGGTCAGTACGGCCAGTCCAATCGAGGCACCACTAGCGAGAAGAAGAAGCAATTCTTTACCGCTGTACGATACAGTCCACATGCGGCGAGGGTTCGCGTCTCGCTGCCTTAGCTGCTCAACCGCGGCCAGCGCCACGACGCCTAAAAAAATAAGGAGATTGAAAAGCGGGTCGATGATCCCGGATCGGAAATACAGATTGGGGAAGAGTGAGCCGCCAAAGGCGAGCGCCCACCAGACTCCAAATCGGCGGTCGACGAGCTTCCGGCCTAGAAAATAAATGCCGACGAGGGTGACGATCCCAACCATGGCGTTCGGAAGGCGCGCCGCGAATTCTCCCACCCCGAATATTCGCATCGACAGCGCTTGCACCCACATGAACAGCGGTGGCTTCTCGGCGAACGGCTGGAACCCGATCTGCACATCGCGGTAGTTACCGCTCGTGAGCATCTCACGCGCCGACTCGGCGAAGTTGATTTCGTCCCAGTCAAAGAGATGCAGTCGTCCCAGGAACGGGATGAAGCTCAGTGCCGCGACGACGGCGATCATCGCGCCGTCGCGGAGCGCGGAGGACCGGTTACTGGCCGTGAGAGCGGCTACCCAGCTCCAGCGGTATCGACCATGCCAGGCCTGCTCCGTGGCCTCCCCCCGCGCCGGGCACGACCGTCGTAGAGCGCAGCACCTGGACCAGCTCCGAGGGGCGATCGCCGGAGCCCGAGTCCGATTCCCGCGCGCGCGGATGCGATCGCGCCACGACGGTGAGGCCGCTCCACGTTCCAATTGCCGCTGCGAGAGGAAGGTCGCTGGCCCAGTGAACGTTCTGATAGAGGCGCGCGAGCCCGACCAGGCCTGCGCTTGTGTAGGCGATCGGTCCAACGATGCGAGCGACGCCCGGGTGCCAATCCTCGACTTCGCTCGTGAGTGCGGCGGCCATGGCGAAGCTCGCAGCGGTATGCCCCGACGGGAACGATACGAATGGTCCGTTCCCGTGATGGAAGCCACGGCCAAACTGAAAGTCGTCCGAGTTATTGACGTCTACCGCCGGCAGCGCCCGGCCGGAGATCCCCTTGCCCAAGCCGGTAATGCTCGCCGCCAGCAGGACGGCCTCCGTCATGTGAACCGCGGCGCCCGCGAGGCGCGGCTTTCCTGTCATGCGACCGACCGCAAAGAGTCCCGCGCCTATGACGAATGGACCGGGCCCACCGAGGAACGCGAGCCTCCGCGCGGCCGTCTTGAGATCGTCGCTCGCCTGAAGTCTCTGTCGCTGCATCGCCTTGGCGGTCCGGCGGTCCATCGGTGCGATCGCCACGGTTGCGAGGGCCGCCATCGCGCCCGCCACAGCGTCACCCTTGGTCACCCACGCACGAACCTTGACGGCACTATCCTTGTGAAATTCTTGGTGAAAATCCTGCGCGCCGGCGCACGGCACCAGACTTCCGGCGCTCAGCGCCGGGCAGGCGGCGAGGATCACACGCAAAAGCGAGCGAAAATTCACTTTGGAATGCGCTCTGACAAATGGTGCATGTGGTGGGCTCGGAGGTTTGGGTTTATGCAGGGGATAGAATGACCGAACCCGGGCGTTGCTGCAAGGCGGGGCTCGCCCCGTTACGCATTTGGAACCACTCCCAGCGTCGATGAAAGACGAACAAGGAACCTTCGCCGACACAGCATTTTCGTTCCGGATCATTGTGACCTTAATTGAGCGCGAGATCGGGCGAATTAACTCGTGAAACATCCGGTTTGCCGTGGGGGCGAAAGGAGATGGCACGCGCGTTCAGGAGTCGAAGATGGCTGGGTGTCTGATCTGCAGGAAGCCCGGCGCTAACGTCTCGGCGGATCTCTCAACGCATAGCTCCCTCGTCGCGGTCTCGGGATTCAGGTGAGCGCGTTAGCCTCGAGCCCCCAGCCCTCGCCAAGTGTTACTTGGCCGGCTCTTTCAGCTGATGCAGAGTATTGATCGTGGGTTTGACCACTGTCTGCATGATCCCACGCGGCCACCGAATCACAGCTGAGTCGACCTTGCCGTCCTCGCCGAGCCCGAAGTGGAGCACCCGGCTCGACTGGGCCAGGTACCCGCCCGCCGGGTTTACCTGTCGCACCATCACTGTCTTCCCGACCCAAAGGCGAACCAGCGCGCCGATCGCGTCACGATTGCTGCTTGTTCCCGTCAGTCGGAATTCCACGTAGTTCCGTCGGGGAAACCGGTTAGCGAAATAATAAGGGCGATCGTTGAAGTTGTTCGTCACGATCTCGAGTCGGCCGTTCCCGTCGAAGTCGGCCACGGCGGCACTACGCGAGCTCCGAGCTGCCCGCTGCCCCCCAATGTTCTTTTCCTGATAGATGCCCCCCTTCGGTGGCTCGACGCCAAGGGTGGCCGCGCGGTCGGTGAACGTGCCGTCGCCGTTGTTCATCATCAATTGATTGGGCCAGTAATAGAAGGGATATCCCATTCCGGAGGTGATGAACACGTCCTCGTGGCCGTCGTTGTCGAAGTCTCCGGTAGCGATTCCCCAAGGCCAGAATGTCTCCAGCCCCGCCGCCGCCACGGCCTCGGTGAATTTTCCGTGACCGCGATTGTGGTAAAGAGCGTTCCCGAAGAGCAGCTCATCGTAGTTCTTCCCCTGCAGCGCGAATTCTCGTCGTTGGCGCTGAATGAATCCCGGGGCATTCTCGTCCACTGTCGGCCCTGACGGGGAAAGGAAGCGCCGATGCTGCGTCTCCTTGGCTACTTCGAGTGACTGCTGGCGTGAATCGAGCCCCATCCACATATCCGAGTGCATATCCACCACGAAGAGGTCGAGCCGCCCGTCGCCGTCGTAGTCGAACGCCTTGGCCCCGATCGCACCGTGCGGAGTCGGGCCCAAAGTCTCCGCTGTGACGTCGCTGAAAGTGCCGTTGCCGTTATTCCGGTAAAGTTGACCACGGCCGAACATGCTCGGCACGAAGAGGTCGAGGAAGCCATCCTCGTCGTAGTCGAAGACGGCGACATCACCGGCCCAGCCGCGGCCTCGTAAGCCGGCCTTGGCGGTCACGTCGGTGAAAGTCCCGTCCCCGTTGTTGTGATAGAGAACATTGTATTCCACCGGGCTGGTCATCAGGGTCCCCAAGTCCGACTTGCCTTCGAAGTTTCCTCCGGCGGAGTCGAACTTGTCGGTGGTCCAGTGAGCGGTGTTGGTGAGATAGAGATCGAGGTACCCGTCATTGTCGTAGTCGAAGAACACGGCGGTCTGAGAGTGTCCGACGTGGGTCAACCCCGCCTTCTCGGTGACGTCCTCGAACGTGCCATCGCCCCGGTTGTGGAACAGCACGTTCCCTCCGCGGGTGGTGGTCACGAACAGATCTTCCCAGCCGTCGTTGTCGAAATCGGCGAACGTGGCGGCCACTGAGACCCGGCCGTCGAGAGCGACTCCCGCCTTTGCGGTCACGTCCTCGAAAGTGCCGTCGCCCCGATTCCGATATAGGGCGTTCTGCCCGTGCTGGTTCAGAAAGTAGATATCGTCGCGGCCATCGTTGTCGTAGTCACCGATCGCCAGGCCGGCGCCGTGATCGTACAGATTGATGCGAAACCGCTCGCCCTGTTCGTTCGGCAGGTTATTCATCCGAAACGTGATCCCGGCTTGCTGAGCGCGCTCCTCAAAGCCCGGCCTTTTTTCGTCGCCCCTATTTCGCACCACGAGCAAATAACCGGCAAACAATCCGGCCACGACGAAGGCAGTCGCGAGCACTGTTGCGGGCAATTTGGAAGCGTTCGGCATTCTCGGCGGAACTTCGTGCCCGGCATGCGCGGACGCAAGCAACGCATTCGGCGAGAGTATGACAAAGCCGTGTCAGCCGCTCGGACTCTACGGCGAAATCACGCGTATTAACTCATGAAACATCCGGTCTCGCTCACGATGACGTTGACATGCGTGGTACCGCTCCCTAGCGTCAGGTGTGACACGGACGCTCGCCATCCTCTCAATTTTCGCGTTCCTCGCTTGCTCGGCCGCGACCTCGCTCCCTATTACGGACGTCGTCGGAACATGGGGCGGTGACAATGCCGGGCTGATCGTGAGCGGCACCGATGTGCACGTTCATATCGGATGCACGCTCGGCGATGCCGTGGGGCCAATCCACCCCGATGCGAGCGGGCGCTTCGAGGCCCAGGGTACCTTCAACGTCAACGCCTATCCTGTTGATCGCGGGATCGTCCATCCGGCCAGCTTCACGGGACAAATTACCGGACAGACGATGACGCTCACCGTTTCGCTCACTGATACGGTGCGAGTGCTGGGCCCGGTTACACTGACTTATGGGAAGGAGCCGAAGATGGGGCCGTGTCCTATATGCAGGAAGCCCGGCGTTAGAGTCTCGGTGCCCCACTCTATCCTCTAGCCCTTCCTCGGGTTTTGCTGAGGCCAATTTGCGCGACAATCCCCGACCTTAGATGCGAAGCAGGTACCCGTACTTCACAAAGAAGTAGTCCGATTCTCGCCTGAGCGGCTGCCAGGTAAAGCGTTGCGCCTGGTCAGGATTGCCGTCCGCTTCGCTGCCGTATCCCAGGAACAGCACGGTGCCGGGCGTCGGCTGGTAGGAGAAGAGGTAATCGCCGTGTAGCGACCGGGCGCGCACCGCGGTCGCGAGTCGCCCTCCGACGATGAGTGGATAAAACGTCCGCGTCTCGTCTCTCAGATCGTCATGCTCGCTCAGATCGTACTCGCTCACCGCTCGCATGAAGATCGCCCGCGTGATCTGATATTCAAACTTCACGCGAGGTATCATGCTGCGCCCAACGAGACTGTGATCGGTGCGCCGCCAGTAGTCCTGGTACGCGAACGTCCCATCGATCCGCGCTCTTTCGCTCGCCCTCACGCTCAGCGACAACTCCACGAGATCGATGTTGGCCTGTGCCCACTCGAAGAAGTTCTCGTCCTGGCCGCCGATATAGAGCAGGTTCGCGTTGAACCTCGCCCATTGGGGCGTCGTTAACGAGAACACGTAGTCGTGGTTGGTAATTCGCGGCGTCCCCACGAATGGCAGCGTGTCCCCCGTCGGAGCGAGAACTCTATACGTGGAGTAGAGCCCCTGGTCGAAGCCAAACGTCTCCAGGTACACGCCCAGCCCGACATTCCAACCGCCCCGCAGTCCCGCACTCCCACTAAGGTGAAGCTTCTTGTCCTGCGCGTCCCCGTGCCGGAGGAAATGCGAGTACTGCCATTGATCGTCGAGCGCAATGTCGCCCGTCAGGGTTTCGAGGACAGAGCCACGCTCGCCGAAGCGGGCCGCGTAGTGTTCGACGGCAGCGTGCACGATTCCCGGACGAGAAATGAAACCGCTCCCCGCGCGGAAGTTGTCGCTGATCCCGGTGAACACGTAACGCAGGCCGAATTCCTTTCCGTTCCGAGCAAGAATTCCCTCCCAGAGCGGCGCGTTCCGGGTCACACCGCTCGTCCGATCGAAGCTCTGGGCGGCCTGGAACGAAGTGCTGTACACCTCACCAAAGAGAATGCGGCCGTCGACGTCGGCCACGCGGTTGTAATCTCCGCCGAGGACGCGATCAGTGTAGGCGATCCCGAGTCGCGACTCGCCGCCCAAGTCGCGTTGCGCGCGCAAGACGTTGTAGATGGGGCGGCCGCGCCCGGACACGGACAGGCTTCGGTCATCGGCGGCAGACAGCACGCCCAAGCTCGTGCCCGCGACCTTGCCTGTCAGCTTGAGCGCGACATCCGGCTTCACGACGCGCCGCGTGTAGATGAGGTTGTGCGGAGTGCTGAACGCGTCCAAGCCTTCGAGGAAGAACGGCCGTTTCTCCGGGAAGAAGAGCGCCTGGCGCGGATCGATTACAAATTGTCCCGCATCCGACTCGACTTCAGCGAAGTCCGGGTGCGCCGTGCCGGCGAGGGTGAGGTTGTTGGTGATCCCCCATTTCACGTTCCCGCCCAGCTGCGGCGCCGCGTGACCATACTTCCAGCCGCTCGGGCCCGGCGCGCCAGTGACCTTTTCAGTGACCGATGGGTTCACATCGAGCACCAGTCCGCGAGTGAGTCCAGTGAGCCCATCAAGCGTGCCGGACTGTGCCAAGAATGACGTGTTGGCTCGTCTGGCCGGCACCCAAGAGTCCTCGTGCCCGGAGTGCTGCACCTCGCGTACGATATTGAGATCCCACGTTTGTTCGTCTCGGGCCTGGTACTTGAGACTCTTGAGCGGGATCCGGATCTCGACCTCGTAGCCATAGTCCGTTAACCGACCCTTCGAGCTGAACACGAAGTCTTGGCTCAGATCCGGGGCGACCCGTCCGGAGAGAGTGGGCGTCCACCCAGCCGTAAGGCTTTGGCCCTGTTCCACTACGGTGCCGTCCATCTGGACGCCGAGCGGGTTCACCCCGAAGACGTAGGCTTGCCTGTGATCGTGAAAAGTGCCAAGCAGGATCTGCACGTTGTCGTCGGCCGAGATCTTGTCGCGATCCGCGAGCGTCGCGTGAACGGCGCCGTGCACCTCGAAGGCACGGATGCCAAAGTACAAGGCAGTGGGCGAATACCAGACAAGAACTTGTGTGGAATCCGCGGCGGGAATCCCGTCCTGCGGCGAGAACTCCGAAAACCCCGTGAGTAGGGCGGCCTTTTGCCACACCGGTTCGTTGAGGACGCCATCGACGGTCACGTCCGCGACGATACGGGGGACCTGAACGTGCAGCTGGTTGTCGCGACCGATGTAGGTGAGAGCGATCGGCATCGCGGCGAATCGTGCGGCTAGGACGAGAGAGAAAAGTATCACCACGGAAACATCATATGGATCTAGATCAAGCTATCGCAGCGATCTCGACCCTAGATATACCGCATCCACGCGGCCGGGTTCGTCGCTTTCCTCCGCGCGTACCAGCGGCACGGCAGATAGAGCACCGCGATCACGACGAAGAATACCGCGTAGAGGAGCAGCAGACTCCAGATGTAACCCTCGGGCGGCGGCGGATTCATCATCGGATGATTCGCAAAAGGCATGGGTCCACCGGCTGCATGGTGCAGATGATGGTGCGGCTACAAATGTTCGGCAACTCCGGATGCCGATTAGGGCTTAATCGCTGGAGATCATTCGCTGAGCAGCTCCACGTCGTCACGCCGAAACCCACTTCGCGGGAATCCGTACGCCAATACACAGGCTGCGACCGGAGCTTTTAGCAGAACCTGCTGCTTCCCGCTTTATTTGTGGACGTCTGCTGGGGCAATTATCCCGATCCCGCCGTTATTCCATTGTGTGGGCGCTTACTACGTGACGTCGCGAAAGAGAGCTCAATGACCAAGGACTCCTTAACCTTGATCTCTGTGACGTGCTTGCTCTCCGGCTGTGCCCAGAGCGCCGCCGTGAGCAATTTCGTGCCGCCTCGGCCCGCGGTCCCCGCGCCGATCGAATGGTCCGCCTATGGGCACGACGCTGGCGGCTCCCGTTTCTCGCCCGCTGCACAGATCACACGCGAGAACGTGTCTCGGCTCACCGTGGCTTGGACCTACCGGTCGGGCGATCTCTGGGTTGACGACAGAACAGGCGTCGGCAAGGGTCGCTTCGAGGCCACCCCGCTTTTCGTCGACGACGCTCTCTTTTTCGCGACGCCCTTTGGAACCGTCATTGCGCTCGAAGCGGAGCGTGGCACTGAGCGGTGGCGATACGACCCGCGAATCGATGTCGGTGCTGACTACGGGGACTTTGCCAATCGGGGAGTGTCGACTTGGCTCGACCCTTCACGTGGCCCCGTCGCGCCCTGCCAACGGCGCATATTCGTCGCCGTGATCGATGCACGATTGATCGCCTTGGACGCCGCAAACGGTTTCCGATGCGTGGATTTCGGCGTGGGTGGCGAAGTGGACCTCACAGCGGGCTTGGTCAACACTCCGGAGTACGAGGGCGAGTACGAAGTCACCTCACCACCGGCAGTGATCGGGGACCTGGTTGTTGTCGGCTCCGCAATCGCGGACAATCATCGCGTCGATGCGCCGAGCGGAGTTGTGCGCGCTTATGATGCTCGGACCGGGGCGCTCAGGTGGTCGTGGGATCCGATTCCTCGCGAGCCCGGAATGGCGGGATACGACACTTGGCGAGGGACGAAGGCGCACACAACCGGCGCTGCGAATGCCTGGTCGGTAATCTCCGCGGATAGTGCACGCGGGCTTGTATTCGTTCCCGTGGGTAGCGCCAGTCCGGACTTCTACGGCGGCGAGCGTCTCGGTGCGAACCTCTTTTCAAATTCGGTCGTTGCGCTCCGTGCTGCTACCGGACAAGTGGTGTGGCACTTTCAGGTCGTTCACCACGATCTCTGGGACTACGACGTTCCTGCGCAACCCGTTTTGATCACCATCCGGCGAAACGGTCGCGATCTCGCCGCGGTCGCGGTCGCGACAAAGATGGGTCACGTGTTCGTGCTGGACCGCGATACTGGTCTACCCCTCTTTCCCGTGGAGGAGCGACCTGTCCCGGCAAGTGATTTAGCGGGCGAGGAGGCGTGGCCGACGCAGCCTTTCCCGGTGCTCCCAGCCCCGCTTACTCCGGAGCGACTCACCGCAAACGACGCTTGGGGCGTGACGCCCGAGGAGCGTGAGGGATGCCGCGCGAGAATGGCCGGGCTTCGTGCCGAGGGAATTTTTACTCCGCCATCACTCAAGGGCACGATCATTTTCCCGGGCAACATCGGTGGCTCATACTGGGCTGGCATCGCCTGGGACCCGGTGCACTCGCTTCTTGTCGGTCCGACGAACCGAGTGGCGTTTGTAGTCCAGCAAATCCCGCGTGCATCTCTTGCAGCCGAAGCCCACCGCGCGCCGGAATCGGAATTTGGACGGCAGGCCGGTACTCCATACGGAATGCGGCGTGACGCTCTCCTTTCGCCCAAAGGCATTCCGTGCAATCCGCCGCCATGGGGCACGGTCGACGCGATCGACCTGGCAACCGGCGAAAAGAAGTGGGAATCGCCGTACGGCTGGCTCCCCAAACTTGGAGCGATGCCGGGATCACGATCCTGGGGATCGGCAAGTCTCGGCGGCCTCATCAATACCGCTGGAGGACTCGTTTTCGCGTCGGGCGGTTTCGACGAGTCTCTACACGCGTTCGACGTCGAGACTGGACGCGAGCTCTGGAATTCCGCTTTGCCCGCTGGCGGGAACGCCATGCCCATGACGTTTGCGACGGCGGGTGGCAGGCAATTTGTGGTAATCGCCGCGGGCGGTCACGACAGACTCCATACGACGAGCGGCGACTACCTGGTGGCGTATTCGCTCCCCAGACGAAGTTCGACGAGCTCGACTCCCGGGGCTCAGACAATCGCCAGTAGTTACAGCGGCGATATTCACATGGGAACCAATCGTTATCCGGGGATCTGGACATTCGTGAAGACGAGAGGCGATTCAGTTTCCGGCCATTTTGATGGAACGCGAACGGAGGTGTCGGACTACATGAATGGCGAACTGTCGGGAACGTTCTCCGGCGACTCGCTTCATCTTTCGTCGCACTGGGTCATCCCCAGGCGGAACTGCCGCGGAACGTTTCGCGCGGACGGCGTCGTGGCAAACAACGGTGAGTTGCTCGAGGGACCCGTTTATCTTCGGGCTTCGTGTGGCACGCACGAGGAGATCGGTACGTTCGCCCTGTTCAGAAGGAGCGCCGAACCTCTGGTGACGCGCTCGCCTCGAGGATACTGACGCCACTCCAAAGCTCCCGCCCAGGCTGCAAAGCTTTTAGTTTCATGCTTCGGTATTTAGATGTTGGCTGGCGCACCATTTCCAACCCGCCGCCAGCCGGCGCTAAGATCCCACTAAGATTGCCCGTTCTCGGTTCGAACCCACTCGCCCACGCTTTACTCTCTTCTCTCGAGCGCGTACCCTGATTCCCTTCTCCGTAAACAAAGCTGTCCTTGTGACTTTGGACTTGGTGATAAAAAGGATTTCGTTCTCCGCATGCCGCCGCGGTCTTTCCGCTGCGCTCTTCCTTCTCATCGCCTTCGCGCTACCAGGCGCCGCATACTCGCAGGTAATAGCCGACACGGCACAACGACCCAGTCCCTCGACTACGATGTTGGAATCGACCGCCGGTGCGGTCATCGGAGGGTTCCTCGGCATCATCGCCGCCATTCGCCCGGGCTGCGGATCGTTCGTGCGCACAGGCCACTGCCGCGTGCCGACAATGGCCACTGGATTTGGAGTCGGCACTTTGATAGGCACGGTCGCCGGCGCTCTCCACAGCACCAGGAGCGGGCGCTGTGGGTGGCCCGAGCGCGTCTTTCGGGCAACGGCCGGAACACTCGTTGGATTTGGAGCGAGTGTCCCAATAGTTGGGGCGACACATGGATACCTCCGCATCGGTGTAGCGCCGATCGTTCCGGTGGCGGGCGCAGCGGGTGCAACTATCGCCCTTAAGCAGTGTGCCGGCTTCTAAAGTGATGAATTTAGCGCGAGGGACTCGCTCCTCACGTCTCTATCTCCGAGACGTGCTTTCGATCGTCGGCGCCGTTCTCGTACTCGCCACTTCTCCGGCGCTCGCTTCCGCGCAGGCCGATAGTTGTGGAACGACGACGACAAACCACATGGCGGCGCGCAGGGTGGCCGTTGGTGCGGCGGCAGCCGCGGGCAACGGCGTTCTATTCGTTTACTTCAAACACGCGTGGTGGTCCGGTCAACCCGCGAAAAATTGGTGGGTCGGAAACGACCTGAATGATGCAGCGTTCGCCAATCAGGACAAGTTCGGGCATTTCTTCGGCGGCTTTAACCTGACCCGAGCCGGCACCGAAGTTCTCAAGTACGCCTGCATCTCCGATAAGAAAGCGGTGCTCTGGGCCGCCCTTTACGCCTACATGTCCCAGTTCGAGATAGAGGCGTACGACGGCACCCAGGACATGTACGGATTCTCACCGGACGATTTGGCGGCCGACGTGGCGGGCGAGTTCTTTGGCGTCTTGTGGCATCGAACGAGTTGGCTCCAGAACATCAAGCCGACCTTTTCCTACTCGCCGACTTCGTCGGAGCGGAATCGCGACTTGCCAGGTCACGGCGGGGAGCCGCGCCCATCGGTCGACTACGCCGGACAGACCTACTGGTTTTCAACCGACGTGAACGCGTTGCTTCCGGACCGCTTGAAGCCGATCTGGCCGCCTTTGATCCGCCTCTCCGTGGGCCACTCCGTTACGGACTTCGTCGACCCCGCTACCGGCTTCCCGATTCAGGGGCGGCGCAAGATCATGTTGTCACTGGACTTGGATCCCGAGCATTTGCCGGGAGACAATCACCTGTGGCGCGCGATCAAACACGAGTTGAGCTTTTACCACTTTCCGTCCCCCGCGCTCCAATTCTCTCCCGTGACGCGTGGACTCGCCTGGTATCGCTGAGTCCTACTGGAGTTCGAGGCGTCGCGCGCGCGCGCTGACTATGAAGTGGAGCTCCCGTCGGGCGCTGTCGTAGTCAGCTCGCACAGGCCGGCCATCGACCAATATTGTCTCACGCCGCGCGACATCGTGGATCGTCACCTTGAATGAGCTCGCACCGGCGTATGATCCCGTCTGCGAGAGAGTCGTCGACAAGCTCGGACGAAGGGAAGTTGTAAAGGTCGTCCGCCGATACTCGCCGCGCTCAAACGCGTATCCTTCGCCCGCGTCTTCGTACAGCTCACTCGTGGCTGACCCCGGATAGATGTCGATGTTCAGGGTGTCGAGTCGTCGCTCGCCTTCGTAGGAAAGGACCGCCTCAGACGGTATCACTGCACCCGAGCGAGCGAACACCGGCAAACCACGGAGACCAGTTGTGTCCCCGCCGTCGTTGGGGACGTCTGGTGCCTGGACCGTAACCGAACGACCGCCGTCGTACGCATCGCCACTGCCTAGGCGATACCATCGACCTGCCGGCAGATAGACGGCTCGACTCTGGGCGGCTGAATCGACTACCGGCGCCACCAGCAGGTGATCGCCCAGGATGTATTCGTCGTCCGTCGCGAGCGCGGCTGAATCGGTGAGTGTGTTCCAGAAGACCGGTCTCACCACCGGGCTGCCTTGCTGAGTGTGCTGGAAGTACGCAGTGTAAAGGGCCGGCAGCATCCGGTAGCGCAGTCGGATGGTCGCGCGGTTCGCACGCTCGTGCTCGGCGCCGTAGCTCCACGGCTCGCGCCTCGGAGTCCCGATCATCGCGTGGGTGCGCATGAACGGCACCAGTGTCGCCGCTTGCAGCCACCGCGAGTACAGGTCTGCACTCGGCGCGCCATTGAAGCCGCCGATGTCGCTTCCGGCGAACGGAATGCCAGAGAGCCCTAGCCCGACGATCATCGGGATCGACATGCGGAGGTGATCCCAGGTCGAGTTGTTGTCGCCCGTCCAGATAGTCGAGTAGCGTTGGAGCCCGGCGTACCCGGCACGCGTGATGACGAAGGGACGGCGTTCGGGTCGGAGCCGGCGGAATCCCGCGAAGGTCGCACGCGCCATCAGCGTCCCATACTGGTTGTGGTACTCGAGATGAGTCCCAGGATGACCGTCGCCCTCGAACTGCACGATGTCGGGGATGGTCTGACCACCAAAAGATGCCGGCTCGTTCATGTCGTTCCAGACGCCACGAACGCCTACATCGACGAGCGCCCGGTGCTGTGCGCCCCACCAGTCGCGCACCGAGCTTCGGGAGAAATCGGGAAACACACTCCGGCCGGGCCAGACGATGCCGATATATGGAGAACCGTCGGGAAGCGTGATGTACGCTCCTCGCGTCAGGCCGTCGCGATAGACGGAGTAGCCGCTGTCTACTTTCAACCCGGGATCGACGATCGTCACAACCTTGAAGCCTTTCGCGCCCAGCGTATCGAACAGTCGCTTGGGATCCGGGAAACGCTCGGGGCTGAAAGTGAAATCCCGATAACCGTCCATGTAATGGATGTCGAGATGGATCACATCGGCCGGAATGTCGCGCCGCCGGAACTCGCGTGCGAGATTCTCGACCGTCGTGTCGGGGAAATAGCTGTACCGGCTCTGGTGGTAGCCCAACGACCAGCGCGGGGGGAGAGGCGTTCTGCCAGTGAGTCGGGTGTAGCGCGCCAGGGTGCTGTCGAGTCCCGGTCCGGGAATTACGTAATACCGAAGCTCTCCGCCATCGATCCCGGCTTCGGCCATGTAGGAGACTGATGATCGCATCCTGGCGGAAAAATCGAATTCCGCTCGGAAGGGATTGTCGTACAGGATGCCGTGCGCTACGCCGTCACGAATTCCGAGATAGAACGGAATCGAGGAGTAGATCGGCATATCGCCCGGACGATAGCCGAAGCGATCGGTGTTCCAGAGTGGAAACACCGAGCCATTCCGCAAGAGCGGCATTGGCTGTTCGCCGAGTCCGTAGTAACGAGTGCCAGCGGGGTCACGAAGAACGTGCGCGAGCCTTCCCTGCCATACGCCCGCGCCAAAGGATTCCTGAAGGAGCTCGTGCCCCGCGCTGTCGCTCACGCTCACTCGCAAGGGATGCCGGGCCGCGCGCACGATAAGTCCTTCGGCGTAAACGAGCACGGTGTCACCCGCCTCCCGAACGACGGCGCTACCCAGTCGGGGCGCGGAATCGCCAGTCGCCAGAGAATGTGGGGTCGGGAACGACGGCGTTCCGTTAGAAAAACGCACCCGCATTCGCGCACCGATGCCCGCTATCGCCTCGATCCGGACCGCGCCGTGTTCGGCGCGTATCATGATGCCGCCTTGGATCCGATCGTATCCGAGTGCATCCCCAAGGAAGGTGTAGCGAGCCTGTTGCGACGGGAGCCCACCTGAGGGCGGAGCAACTGAGCTTGCGTTTCGCTGAGCCGCGAGTGGCTGCCACGCCAGCGCGAGTGCGAAAACGGCACTAACCAGTTCAGTCGATATTGTGGGCTGCGGTTTCACAGGGTTCGTCCTCGGAAAGGTTCGTCATAGGGTGGCGATTCTCAACCGACTCAATCTTTGTGAAATCTTGATGCTAAGCTACACATTCTTTGTGCAGCCTTAACACCTCAACATTTGAGATCCCGTGGCTCCGATGACCGCGTCCGCGCGCAGCAATCTGCTCACTCGAATAGAGTCTAACCATCGCTATCACGCCCTCACTCCGCTAGGTCAATCCATAGATCGATGCCACGCAGACTGAAACAGCTCTTGTACGGCAGACCACGTGATGTGACGTCGCCGAGCACCTACCATTCCATCTCGCTGATCGCTCTGCTCGCGTGGGTTGGGCTTGGTGCCGACGGGTTGTCGTCATCGGCTTACGGCCCGGACGAAGCATTCCGGGCGCTAGGTCAGCACACCTATTTGGCGATCGCGCTCGCAGTGGCGACGACGATCACGGTCCTGGTCATCTCCCTCGCCTACTCCCAGATCATCAAACGGTTCCCGTTCGGCGGTGGTGGGTACATCGTCGCGTCCGAGCTCCTTGGTCCTCGCTGGGGAGTCGTGTCAGGATCAGCGCTCCTCGTTGACTATGTCTTGACCATCTCGGTCTCGATCGCGAGCGGCGCCGACCAGGTCTTTAGCGTTCTCCCGCTCGAGCTAGCACGCTGGAAGCTGATACTCGAGGCAGCGGTAATCTTCGTTCTGATTCTGCTCAATCTTCGTGGCGTCAGAGAATCCGTGACGGTTTTGGCCCCGATCTTCGGTCTCTTTCTGCTCACGCATGCCGTTCTCCTCGTGGGGGGCTTTGGAATGCACGTTCACCAGGTCCCCGCCGTCGCGAACGAGGTGCATCAGGGTTTCGAGAACGGCCTTAAGACCCTTGGAGTGCTGGGAATGTTCGGCGTTTTCTTAAGAGCGTACTCGATGGGCGCCGGTACCTACACTGGAATCGAGGCGGTCTCCAATGGGCTCCAGATCATGCGAGAGCCAAAGGTTCAAACGGCAAGACGGACCATGACGCTGATGGCTATCTCTCTGGCCACGACCGCGAGCGGGCTCCTCATCCTTTACCTCCTTTTTCACGTCCACCCCGTCGAAGGCAAGACCATGAACGCGGTCCTGCTCGACGCGTTCGCCGGGCGGTGGACGATTGGCCAACACCACGTCGGCTATGGCTTCGTGGTATTGACCTTGGCCGCCGAGGCCGCACTGCTGTTCGTGGCCGCGCAAGCGGGGTTCATCGATGGCCCCCGGGTGATGTCGAGCATGGCGACGGATTCCTGGCTGCCCCATCGCTTTGCTCAGCTATCAAGCCGCCTCACTATCAGCAACGGCGTGTTTCTCATGGGAGGCGCGGCGATCGCAACACTCGTGTACACCCGTGGCAACTTGACCGCACTCGTCACGATGTACTCGATCAACGTCTTCGTGACGTTCTCGCTCTCCCAGCTGGGAATGTTCCGTATGTGGCTCAGCGAGCGTGGGACGGGCCGCCGCCGCGGACTCGCCATTCACGGCATCGCGCTCACACTCTGCGCGGGAATCCTCTCCGGCATTATCTACGAGAAGTTCGCGTTAGGGGGATGGGTTACGGTGGTGGTCACGAGTGCCGTGGTGATGGGGTGTTTCATGATCAGGCGTCACTACAAACAAGTCGAGCTCAACCTGGAGAGATTGAACACCATCATGGAGGCGCTCCCCAGGAGCGGTGCATCTGCTTCGCCCGCCATAAACCCAAAGCGACCGACGGCCGTGCTCCTGGTCGGAGGCTACGGCGGCATGGGCGTGCACGCGATGCTAACCATCCAGAAGCTATTTCCGGGGCACTTCGCCAACTTCGTCTTTGTCTCGATCGGGGTGATCGATGCCGCGACGATGAAGGGAGTGCAGGAGGTAGAAAGGCTACGCGAACAGACTGCGGAGTCGCTTAGGAGCTACGTCGACCTGGCGCACAGGTTTGGCCTCGCCGCCGACTCGAGAATGGCCATTGGCACGGACGTGCTCGACGAAGGTGAGAAGCTGTGCGCATCAATCGCGGATGCGTTTCCCAAATCCCTCTTTTTCCTCGGCAGGCTCATTTTCGAGCGCGAGCGGCTCTTTCACCGGATGCTCCACAACGAAACTGCCTACCAACTCCAGCGACGTCTTCAGTTCGCGGGTTTGAACGCGATGGTGTTGCCGGTCAGGGTGCTCGAGCCGATTGAAATGCCGGTGGTGGCCGCCACGTAGACGGAACTCTGGCGTGGCGTTAGAGGAGACGCTTGGGCTCCGTCCTTGGCTCGTCGTCCACGCGCGTGCCCGGCTCCCGGCTCTTGGAGAGCGAGGTCGGCTCAATGTGCGGCGGGTTGGCCGGTTCGTTCAAACCGTCGTGAATATTTTTCTTGAACTCCTTAATGCCCTTCCCCATTGAGCCCGCGATCTCTGGGATCCGCTTCGCTCCGAAGAGAAGCAGGACGATCAGCAAAACCATCAGGATATGCGGAAGCGTCAGATTTTCAAACATGACTGCTGGCCCTGGAAGAGGGATAGGACGGTGTTCGCGCCACAGCGTACTAAGCGCGGCTACTCAACATAACAATTTGCCAGACTTGAGAGCGGAAATCGAGCGGCAGAACGCGCTTACTGCGGGGCGGGGATCGTGGCGTTGGGATCAAGGGGGACGCAATGAGCGTAAAGGGCTCAACCGACGGAACCGCCCACAATCCCTAAGAGCATGCACGCGGTGACGATCAATCGCTTCGGTGGACCCGAGGCCAAAGCCTCCAGATTTCGTGGGATGAGGAGGCCAGTGGATCTCACACGCCGACCAATTCGAGCCCGTGATAATGATTCGAGGTTGGCGGGTCCAGCTGAGCCACGTGTCTCAGGCGCCTTAGGCAACCTCATGCGAACACGAATCAGCTTTTAAGTCCATCGATCCGTGACAAGGCGAGCCGGTTCCTTCCGACGCTTCGCCGTTAGGTGTGGGCCGGGAACATTCCCCTCCCTGCTGTCAGGGCGGGTTCGTCGGGATTCCCTTTTTGGCCGGCCGCTCGCACCGACAAGCTTGGACTATTGTAAATGTATGTTCCCGATGCTACCATCGGCCGTACCGAAAAGCGGGACTCATCGACTCGGAGCGATCGCTGCCTCGACTCGGTTCCCCGATTACGCTCAGAGTATGTGGCTGAGCGGAACCATTTTCCACTTGGAGAATTCCATAATGTTGCTCCACGCCCGTACGCTATTGAGCATCGGAGCGGTGGCCGCGTTGGCCGCATGCTCCCCCGACAGCCCGCCCACCGGGATCACTGGCCCAAGCGCATCGCTCAGCAAGAACACTGGCCTGTCAATGCGCTTCGTGCATGCCAAAGTCTGCCCGAGCGCCGCGGCCGGCGAGGCCCGCTGCCATTCCCTGGTGCGCGTGGACAACTCCGGTCAGCCCTTGGCGACAGGCACCCCCAGCGGATATGGGCCGGCGGATCTGCAGTCCGCGTATAAGCTCCCCTCAGCCACGGCCGGCTCAGGCCAGACGATCGCGATCGTCGATGCCTACGACGATCCAAATGCCGAGAGCGATCTCGGGGTGTACCGCAGCCAATTCGGCCTCTCGCCCTGCACCACGGCCAGCGGTTGCTTCAAGAAGGTCAACCAAAGTGGCGGCACGTCGTATCCGAAAGGGAACAGTGGCTGGGCTCAGGAGATTTCGCTCGATCTCGACATGGCGAGCGCCATCTGCCCCAACTGCCATATCCTCCTCGTCGAGGCGAACTCGAACTCATTTGCCAATCTCGCCGCCGCGGTGGACGAGGCGGCTAAGCTGGGAGCGAACGTCATCTCTAACTCGTACGGCGGTAGCGAATACTCAAACGAAGTCAACGACCAGTCACACTACAATCACCCTGGCATCGCGATCACCGTCAGCTCTGGCGACAACGGTTACGGCGTCCAGTTCCCGGCAGCATCACAATACGTGACCGCGGTCGGCGGGACGAGCCTCACGACGTCAAGCAACACCCGCGGTTGGACCGAAACGGTTTGGAGCGGCGCTGGCAGTGGCTGCAGCGCATATATCACAAAGCAGAGCTGGCAGACTGACGCGGGTTGCTCGCGCCGGACCGTTGCTGACGTCTCGGCGGATGCCGATCCGAACACCGGCGTCGCCGTCTACGACACTTACCGCGTGCATCCTGGCGGGTGGCTCGTCTTCGGCGGGACCAGCGTCGCGGCCCCGATCATCGGCAGCGTATATGCCCTCGCTGCCAACGCGGTCTCGGTCACCTATGGATCGTACTCGTATTCTCACACTTCGTCGCTTTTCGACGTCACCTCGGGCAGCAACGGCAGCTGCGGTGGCACCTACCTCTGCACAGGCGTGACGGGCTATGATGGTCCCACGGGCAATGGCACGCCCAACGGCACTGGAGGGTTTTAGCGCGCGGCCAAGAGGTTCTGCCAGTTAACATTTGACATACAATGCGGGCCCGGCCGATTCGGCCGGGCCCTTTTCTTTGGGGCGTGGATTTAGCGAGCCAACGCCCCAGACGCGTGCAAGGTATCTGGGCTCGATGGCCCGTTTGCTCAGTCACCTGACCCGCTCGTAACTCGGCCTGTTTACTGCCTTAGATGGGTGGAGGTCCGAATGCCGATTCCTGACCCTTATGCAGGTGAGAGATTCGAACGGCTGCGTAGCGAACTCACAGCGAGCTTCGTGACGGTTTGCGACAACCTGGCGCCAACAGATTTCGTGATGCTGATCGACTGTATGACGCGCGAAGAGATTCGTGGCGAAGACGCAAAACGGTGGCGCTAGGCGCGTCGATAGATCTTTGTGCGGGGCAGACGCATGGCTAACGAACCGACCAAGTCAAGTCGATGAAAGCAAAAAAATCCCACCTCGCGCGTAACGAAGCCGGAAAACGCAGTTAGCTCAGTTGCCTCTCTTGGGCTCGAACCAGAGCTCTCCTGATCCAGAGTCAACTTACAGGGGCCGTCATTTTACAACAAGATGAGGTGTTTCACAGGGGGAATGGGCGTCGGCTCTACTTCCAACGAATGAGAGTGAGACTTGGGAGGAAATTTCTCCAGATTTTACACAATCGGGTCGAGTTGATCTCTTCTTAAAGACAGCTCCAGAAAGTTGTGGCCGGCATGCGCGTCACCTCATAGATTCGTACGATGATTGCCGCCACGCTAACCGTTGTGACCGCCTATGCCGTGCTGAGGAGAGTGCGCTGGCCCAATATGGCACCGGGCGTCTCTCCGGTCACCGCTGACCCCGAGGTGATGGCAAGGATTAAGGCGTACACGGCGCTCTCGATGGTCGAGCGCTATGGTGCACACGGACCTCCATAAAAGCGCTTGTAGCAGAGAAAAGCGCCGTCCGAGCACTCAACGAACCTGAACGGTGTCCTCAACAATCTGGTTCATGCCCGGGGCGCCCTATAACACTGATTGCTCGCCTTTTCGCTCTCTCGTTCGCTGGTTTCGGAGTCGCTCACGCTCAGGGCAATGGTCTTGGCTCGATCCGCGGTACCGCGGTCGATCCCACCGGAAGTACCCTCCCCAACGTAGAAATCACGGTCGTGGATTTGAACCGGACGACTCTGACGACGCGCGACGGCTGGTTCGTCCTGGATTCAGTCCCAAGCGGCGTTCATCAAATCCGTGCACGGCGAGCTGGATTCGAGTTCATCTCGTTGAGCCTTCAGGTTCTTGTCAACGACATTACCTACGCCGACTTCGTGATGAAGCGGTTCGTGCCGGAGCTTGCACCTGTCACCGTTCGCAGCGCTGCCCCAGACACACGTGGCGCGCCGTCCGAATTCACCGAGCGGGTCGCCAACGGTCAAGGGACCTATTTCACAGCCTCGGACATTGAGAAGGTGAAACCGCGTCGGATTTCGGACATGCTTCGCCGAGTACCAGGATTGTCAATTCTTCCGAACGGGGAGATATTCAGCGGCCGCGGAGTTGTATCGATCAACACGAAAGCGTGCGCTCACGGAATGCCGGTGTACGCGGACAGAGTATTGGTTGGCGGCGGAAGTGAGGGAGATCCCTCCAGCATTGACGACGACGCCCTTCATCGGAAGCCGGAATGGCTGAGCCCAACGGCCGCGTCGCGCTCAGTGATCGACGGCATCAAGCCCCAGGACATTGCGGGAATCGAGATATACAAAGGACCAGCGACCGCACCTGCGACGCTTTCCGGCTCGACGTCTTCGTGCGGCGAGATTCTGATTTGGACCAAGTAGGACTCTGAAACGAGCTAGGAGCTGGAAATACAGAGAATCACACACCGTCACGGAAAGCAAAAGCACCGTCAGCGTAATGCCGACAGTGCCCGTGTTTAGTTCAGTTGCCCCTCCTGGGGTCGAACCAGGACTCTCCTGATCCAGAGTCAGGCGTGTTGCCAGTTACACCAAGGGGCAGTACTTAGATTTTTTTCGCCAGTGAGGCGCGACCACCAATCTAAAACCCGAGACCCGGGGCTACAATCCACGGCTTGACACTGTCAACGACCATTAGAAATGTCACCGTGGCCAAGCCAGTAGCATGTCAACCTCAGGTTAGAGGGGTTCTTCCCCTTGGTTCATGGTACTCCACTGCTTGACACCAGTCGAGCTTCGAGGATAAGACTGACGTCGGTTGGTCCCCCGACCCAGCGACGGCAGAACCAATCCACTCGCTGAAGTTGTCGCTATCTACACTTAGTGCCCCGTAGTTCAGGACAATGGCGCTACGCGTGCAAAGTCTAAGCGCCTGGTTTGGCTACCTTTGGCCGCTTCTGGATAGATTCATTCGCGATTCACGTTGCCACAAAATCGCCTTCCTGTCGACTAGTGCTGTCGACTGATTAGCGATACGTGTTTCTTCGGTGCGTCTTAAAGAGAAACTGACACGATGGAAATCCCAACAGAGCCGATTGGCAGCATTCCGAGGCCAATCCAGCTGATTGAGGCAGTTGCTGCCGGAAGCATTTCGGATCCCGACCTCGATCCGAACTACGAGGCGGCGGTGCGAGACACCATTGAACGGTTCGAGGCCACGGGCTCGCCCGTCATCACCGACGGGGAACAGCGTAAGTACCACAATTTCTGGACGTATTCAGTCCATGGATTGGCTAACACCGCGCCGGACGGATTCAAGATCCCGTTTGCCGCCGGGCACGTGCGCCGGATGCCGCGCCTGACGGCTGGCCCGTTCCGCTACAAGCGATATGCGGATAGCTATCTCGACGTAGCTCTAAAGTACGCGCACCGCCCTCTCAAACAGGCTGTGATCTCTCCATCGGCGCTGAGTCTCATGTACCCGGCCGAAGAGATTCCCGGATATTCGCGCGACGAATTCATCGAAGACCTGTTGCGTGAGCACGAGCACGAGATCCGGCGTTGTCTGGCTAAGGGCGCATACAAAGTCCAGATCGACTTCACAGAAGCGCGTCTCGCCATGAAGATCGATCCTTCCGGTGATCTGCTCGGCACCTTCGTCGATCTCAATAACCTTGCCCTGGCACGGTTTAGTAATGCGCAACGCAGAGTCATCGGCGTACACACGTGTCCGGGCGGAGACCGCGACTCGACCCACAGTGCCGACGTCGATTACGCCGAATTCCTGCCCATGCTGTTCCAGCTGAACGTGGGGTATTTCTGTATTGCCCTCGCCGGGGAGAAGGATCGGGTGCGGGTGCTCAAAATCATCAGCAAGCACCTCAAGCCCGGCCAACAAGTCTTTGTCGGCGTTGTCGCGCCGATAGACCCGCGCATCGACACCCCACAGGACGTCCGCGACCGGGTCCTCCAAGCTGCGAAATACGTTCCGGTTGAGCAGTTGGGCACTACCGACGACTGCGGCTTCGCCCCATTCAGCGATGATATTTCGACAAGCCGCGAAACAGCGTTCGCAAAGATTCAGGCGCGTGTCGAGGGAACCGCCCTGGCCGCCGACCTGATAGCAGGCGGATAGCGTGGAAGGCGACGAGGAGATACTCCTCCAGTCCGCGGCGCTTCAAAACGCCGCAAGCATGTTCATGGCACGTCAGCGCGCGGAGCAGGAACGCGATCGCGCGCGCGCCGAAGCCGAGGCAGCACGCGCGGAGCTCGAGGCGCTCAACCAAGTCGGCACCGCGCTGGCATCCGAGCTCGATGTGGGGCGCATCGTACAAACGGTGACCGATGCGGCGACAAAACTCACCGGTGCAGAGTTTGGAGCATTCTTCTACAACGTCGTTGACAAGCTCGGCGGGAAGCTGATGCTACACGCGTTATCGGGCGCGCCGCGCGAGGCGTTTGAGAATTTCGGCAATCCCCGACCCACGCCGGTGTTCGCACCCACGTTCTACGGAACGGGGATCGTCCGAAGCGACGACATCACGAAAGACCCCCGATACGGTCAGATGGCGCCATATCACGGCCAGCCCCCCGGTCACCTTCCGGTGTGCAGCTACCTCGCGGTGCCCGTGGCGTCGAGGACCGGAGACGTGATCGGAGGTCTCTTCTTTGGACATTCAGAGGTCGGCATTTTCGATGGCCGCGCTGAACGGTTCGCGTCCGGTATTGCTAGGTGGGCAGCGATCGCGATGGATAATGCCCGGCTCTACGATGCCGAGCGAAAGGCGCGCGCGGAGGCAGAGGTCGCGAACAAGGCAAAGTCAGATTTTCTCGCCGCGATGTCGCACGAGTTGAGGACGCCCCTCAATGCGATCGGAGGGTACGCGGATCTCCTCGTCGGTGAGATCCGCGGCCCGATCAACGAGGTCCAGCGCGCTGACCTCGACCGCATCAAACGGAACCAACACCACCTGCTTTCTCTCATCAACGACATCTTGAATTTCGCCAAGCTTGAAGCCGGAAGGGTGCAGTTCGATCCGATCGACATCTCAATGAACGAAACGCTCGGCGAACTCGAGGCCCTGGTCGCTCCGCAACTGCACCAGAAACAATTGCTCTACGAGTACCACTGCTGTGATCCGAGTTACACCGCGTATACAGATCCTGAGCGGTTGCAGCAGATTCTTCTCAATCTTCTCTCGAACGCGATCAAGTTCACCCCGCCGGGCGGCAAGATAACGGTCACTTGTCAGGTGGTGCGCGACCGAATGCATGTCCAGGTAAGCGACACGGGGGTAGGAATCCCGGCGGATAAGCTGCAGCAGATCTTCGAGCCGTTTGTGCAGCTCGCTCGTGGGCAAACGGCGGGGGTGGTGGGCACGGGTCTCGGCCTTTCCATCAGCCAGGACTTGGCCCGTGCGATGGGGGCCGAACTGACTGCGGAGAGCACCCTCGACACGGGGTCGACGTTCACGCTGTCGCTACCGCGAGGGCGCACCGAAGCTCCGGTAACAGGCTAGCTGATACGTTTTAACGCCCTCAGAATCACGACTTCTTCGTCTTTTGCGCGGCCGGTCGCTTCCGCTGACCGTATGATGTCGTCTACTGAGGCGGCCAGGCCAGAAAGCGAGCGCCGAATGCCTCGAACTCTTCCGTGGACTCCGGACGGAGTGGCATGGAGCCCCCAAACAGCCACATGCCGGGCCGCAAACTGAATTCTCCCTTGACCGAAATGCGCAGGGTCGGCTAACTTGCTCGGTAGCACAGGTCGCCAAACACACTGGAGACTCATTTGATCCGATCGGCCTCGAATTACCGAATTCTCATCCATCCTGTCCCGCTTCGAATCGGGACGATGGAGAGATTTTGCGCGGGCACCAACACGGACTCATAGCAGGTTGCTCGAATAAAGCGCAAAGGGCCTCTCCCAAAATCGGCAGAGGCCCTTTTTTTGTGTCAGGGTAACAAGGACGGGAGCGCATGCTCCGGGGATAGGCGATGACGGAACGGCAGGGACTGTACGATCCGGCTTACGAGCACGAAGCCTGTGGAATTGGCTTCGTCGCTCACATCCACGGCGTTCGCTCCCGAGACGTAGTGGACAAGTCGCTCGAGCTCCTCCAGAATCTTTCGCACCGGAGCGCCGTCGCCGCTGATGCCTGCACCGGCGACGGCGCCGGCATCCTGCTTCAGCTGCCTCACGCATTCCTCAAGCGGGTCTGTGGCCCGGCGGGTATCTCGCTGCCCGACGCCGGGAGTTACGGAGTGGGAATGCTCTTCCTCCCCTCACTCCGCGCCGATCGCTTGGTCTGCGAACGTATGGTGGAAGCAGTTGTCACGGATGAAGGATGCTCAGTACTGGGCTGGCGCGATGTTCCGGTGGAAGACGCGGTGCTATCCGGTGCGACGCGGCGCGATCGTCCGGCCATGCGACAGATATTCGTCGCGCGGATGGGCGTGGGACGCGAGGTCGATACCAGCTCCTCCTTCGAAGTAACGCTCTACGTGATTCGACGCAGGATTGAAGCGGGGCTACGCCAGATGCCCGTTGCCGGGGATTGTTACGTGGCAAGCTTCTCGTCCCGGACCATTGTCTACAAGGGAATGCTCCGCCCGGACCAGTTGGCGCCATTCTACGACGACCTCTGCGACCCGGACTTGGCGAGCGCGATTGCGATGGTTCATTCGCGCTTCTCGACGAACACGTTCCCCTCGTGGCGGCTCGCACACCCGTACCGGTTTCTCTGTCACAATGGGGAGATAAACACTCTCCGGGGAAATCTGAATTGGATGCGCGTGCGCGAGGCTCTAATGTCCTCGGGGCGTTTCGGCGGGCGTCTCGCGGCGCTGCTACCAGTCTGCGGCGAGAGACAGAGCGACTCCGCGTCTCTGGACAACGTGCTGGAGCTCCTGACGCTCGCGGGCCGCCCACTCGCACACGCCATGGCGATGCTCATTCCGGAGGCGTGGGAGGGTCATGCGACCATGTCTCCTGAGCGCCGTGCGTTTTATGAGTACCACGCCTCGCTGATGGAGCCCTGGGATGGGCCCGCGGCGGTCGCCTTCACCGATGGGCGCCAGGTCGCGGCGATGCTCGATCGCAACGGGCTCCGGCCGGCGCGCTACGTTGTCACCACCGACGACTTCGTGGTGCTCGCATCGGAGGCGGGTGCCCTCACGATCCCGGTCGAGAACATTCGCGCCAAGGGGAGGCTCGAGCCGGGCAAGATGCTCGTCGTCAACACCACGCAGGGACGCATACTCGACGACGAGGCGATCAAGACCGAGCTCGCATCGGTGCGCCCATACCGTCGGTGGGTGTCGGAACAGAGAGTCGACCTTGAAACGCTCACAGCGAAGCAGATCACGGCTAACGAGCCTGAGCTGCCTCTCTCCGTTCGGCAGCATGCGTTCGGCTACACCGCCGACGAGCTGAAGATGGTTCTCGGTCCCATGGGTGACACGGGCGAAGAGCCCGCCGGGTCCATGGGGAACGATACGCCGCTCGCGGTGCTCTCCAGTCGTCCACAGCTCTTGTTCTCGTACTTCCGGCAGATGTTCGCGCAGGTCACCAATCCTGCAATCGATCCGATCCGCGAGCAGCTTGTGATGTCGCTGGCGATGAACTTGGGACCACAGGGCAATCTGCTGGAGGAAACCGCGGAGCACGCCAAGCAGCTGCGGATCGCTCAGCCGATACTCACTGATCAGGCCGTCTCCGCATTGCGCGGGGTGACCGATCCGGCTTTGCGTGCGGTTACGCTTCCGACGCTATTCCCCATTGTCGATGGGACCGGCGGGCTGGAATCCGCGGTCCATGAGCTTTGCCTCGCCGCTAGCAACTCAGTCGCCGGAGGGTGCGGCGTTCTCATTCTGAGCGACCGCGGAATGAGTGCCGACTACGCTCCGATCCCGTCGGCGCTTGCGATCTCGGCAGTGCATCACCATCTCATTCGCGAGGGCCTGCGCTGGCGCGTGAGTCTCGTCGCTGAGACTGGCGAAGCGCGAGAGGTCTCGCATGTGGCGCTCTTGATTGCATACGGCGCGAGCGCGGTGCACCCCTACGTTGCGCTCGAGACTGTAGGCGCGATGGCTCGCCCGGCTGTTGCGGGAGACAAGCCGCACGGAGCCGGCGCCCAAGAGAAGTACGTGAAGGCCCTCGGCAAGGGCCTGCTCAAGGTCATGTCCAAGATGGGTATCTCCACCTTGCAGAGCTATTGCGGCGCCCAGCTATGGGAGGCGGTGGGCTTGAGCGTGGCGCTCGTGGATCGCCACTTCGCTGGCACGCCGTCCCGCGTGGGCGGCATCGGTATGGAGCTAATTGCCGACGAAACGCTGCGCCGGCACCGTAGCGCTTTTGACGACGCATCGATCACGACTCGCCTCGATCCCGGAGGTGAATACCAGTATCGCGTGCAGGGTGAGCATCACAACTGGAATCCGATGACGATCGCAAAGCTCCAGCACGCGACGCGCGGAGACAGCTACTCGACGTTCAAGGAATTCAGCCAGCTGGCGAACGATGAGACTCGCCGTCAATCCACCTTGCGTGGCTTGCTGGAGCTTGTCGAGCGGGAAGCTGTGCCCCTGGATGAGGTCGAGCCCGCGAGCGACATCACTCGCCGATTCTGTACCGGGGCGATGTCATTCGGATCTCTCGGTGCCGAAGCGCACGAGACCTTGGCGATCGCGATGAATCGGCTCGGCGGTCGCAGCAACAGCGGAGAAGGTGGTGAGGATCCGGCTCGCTTCAACACCGACCGTAACAGCGCGATCAAGCAGGTCGCGTCAGCCCGTTTCGGCGTCACCGCCGAATATCTCGTGAACGCGGCGGAGCTGCAGATCAAGATCGCACAGGGGGCCAAGCCCGGCGAAGGCGGTCAGCTCCCAGGACACAAAGTCGACGCCATCATAGCACGCACGCGTCACTCGGTGCCGGGAGTAACGCTCATCTCGCCTCCGCCCCATCACGACATCTACTCGATCGAAGATCTGGCGCAGCTAATCTACGATCTCAAGGCGATCGCTCCGGAGGCGGCGGTCTCGGTCAAGCTGGTTGCCGAGGCAGGAGTGGGCACTGTCGCTGCGGGCGTGGCGAAAGCGCGCGCTGATCTGATCCTTATCTCGGGGGATTCAGGCGGCACCGGCGCTTCCCCACTCTCGAGCATCATGCGCGCGGGCAGCCCGTGGGAGCTCGGTCTGGCCGAGGCGCAGCAGACGCTCGTTATCAACGGGCTGCGCGGACGTATTCGGTTGCAGACAGATGGTCAGCTCAAGACCGGGCGCGACGTCGTCGTAGCGGCTCTGCTCGGCGCCGACGAGTTCGGGTTTGCGACCGCGCCCTTGATCGTCGAGGGGTGTGTGATGATGAGGAAGTGTCATCTCAATACCTGCCCGGTCGGGATCGCGACCCAGGATCCGGAGCTCAGAGCCAAATTCAGCGGTCAGCCCGAGCACGTGGTGAATTACTTCTTCTTCATCGCCGAGGAGGTGCGCGAGCTGATGGCACGGCTCGGCTTCCGGACGATGGACGAGATGATCGGGCGCACGGACCTGCTGCGTGCACTGCCGTCTTCGGACAATGCCAAAGCGAACACCCTCGATCTTTCCGCGCTTCTGCATCTGGCGACGCCGGCCGCGAGTTCGCCCGCCGATCGTATCGAGCGCAGACACGTTGCCTCGAGGAAGCGGCACCCGGACGCGGAGGGGAAGTTGAACCGGGTGCTCGTCGATCTGGCGCAGCCGGCGCTGGACGCCGGCGAGCGAGTGAAGGCAACGCTCACGATCACCAATTCCGATCGCGCCGTTGGCGCGACGCTCTCTGGCGCGATCGCGCGCCGCTACGGCAACGCCGGTCTCCCTGAGGAAACTATCGCGTTCCGCTTCACAGGCTCAGCGGGCCAAAGCTTTGGTGCGTTCGCGGCCCATGGGCTCTCGCTCGAGCTAGAGGGCGAGGCGAACGATTACGTCGGCAAGGGTCTTTCCGGGGGACGCCTGGTCATGCGGCATCCCCGCCCGGCGCAGTTCATTCCGGACCAGACGGTGCTTCTCGGCAACACGGCGCTCTACGGCGCGACGTCCGGCGAAGCGTATTTCGCCGGGGTTGCGGGCGAGCGCTTCGCCGTCCGGAACAGTGGAGCGATCGCGGTGGTGGAAGGGGTCGGCGACCACGGCTGTGAGTACATGACCGGCGGCACAGTCGTCGTGCTGGGTCGCACGGGCCGGAACTTCGCTGCCGGGATGAGCGGCGGCATCGCGTTCGTGTTGGACGAGTTCGGCGAGCTGGAGCAGCAATCCAACACGGGGCTGGTGGAGCTACATCGATTGACCGATTCGGCCCATCGCCATCTGTTGCGTGAGCTCGTGGAGCGGCACGCCCGGTATACGGGGAGCGCGCGCGCAAAACGCGAGTTGGGGCAGTGGGAGCGGGCCCAGCGGCACTTCGTCGCCGTTGTGCCAACCGAGTACCGGAAGGCGCTCGAGCGTCAAGCGGACGCGGACGCGGCCAACGTGATCCATTCGGGTCGGCGTGGGCTCGCAATCGGGGACGCTCGTCATGGCTGATCCGAAGGGATTCCTTACGCTTCGCCGCGCGACGCCCGAGCGCCAGACGGTCGAGGAGCGGGTGCGTCATTGGGGCGAATTTTATCGTCCCGCTCCGGACGCAGCCGTTCGCATGCAGGCCGCGCGCTGCATGGACTGTGGAGTGCCGTTCTGCCAGGGCGACAGCGGCTGTCCCGTACGAAACATCATTCCCGAGTGGAACGGCTTGGTGCAGCGCGGTGAATGGCGCGAGGCGCTCGACTCGCTGCATGCGACGAACAATTTTCCGGAGTTGACGGGCCGGCTTTGTCCCGCGCCCTGTGAGTCCGCGTGTGTACTCGGATTGGTGAACGAGCCCGTCGCCATCCGACACATCGAGCAGACGATCGCTGATCGTGGCTTCGAAGAGGGTTGGGTGGTTCCACGTCCCCCGCGGCGCGCAACGGGCTTCAGCGTCGCCGTGATCGGGTCAGGCCCGGCGGGTCTGGCCGCCGCGCAGCAACTCCGGCGAGCCGGACACGAGGTCGTGGTATTCGAGAAGAGCGAGCGCGTGGGGGGACTGCTTCGATACGGAATCCCCGAGTTCAAGCTGGAGAAATCCGTACTCGACCTTCGTCTTGGGCAGCTCGAGGCGGAGGGAGTTCGATTCCGCGCCGGCGTTGATGTCGGCGAGGACGTAACGGCCGATGAGTTACGCGCGGATTTCGATGCCATCTGCGTGGCCACGGGTGCGGGCATGGCAAGAGATCTCGATGTGCCAGGCCGGGAACTCGGCGGAATACATCTGGCGATGGATTTTCTGACGTCGCAGAATCGCAAGCTCGAAGGCGTGCTCTCTTTCACCGGAACAGTGACCGATGCGCGCGATCGACGCGTAGTGATCATCGGCGGCGGTGATACCGGCTCCGATTGCGCTGGCACATGTGTCCGTCAGGGAGCGCGGAGCGTCAGGCAGTTCGAGCTTCTCCCGCAGCCGCCCGTTGGCCGCGCCGCTAGCACTCCCTGGCCGCTGTGGCCCATGCAGCTACGAACATCTCATGCGCATGAGGAAGGGTGCGACCGGGAATGGAGCGTCGCGACGACGGCGTTCTCGGGCGAGAACGGCAGAGTGGAGCGTCTCCACGCGGCTCGCCTGGAGAGGCAGGTATTCGCCGATGGGCGCACCGACTACGCGCGAATGCCGGGAACGGAGTTCGAGCTCGAGACGGATCTCGTACTGCTCGCGATGGGGTTCACCGGGCCCGTTAAGAGCAGGCTCTTGGCGGATCTCGCAGTGAAGTTGGACAGTCGGGGGAACATTGCAACCGATAGCGCGCATCGGACGAGCGTGCCCGGTGTTTTCGCCGCCGGCGATGCGCATCGGGGTGCGTCGCTCATCGTGTGGGCGATTCGCGAGGGGCGGGACGCGGCGGACACTATCGATCGCTGGTTGCGCGAAGGAGACGCTTAGAGCCGCTCAGGCGTCCTTAACGCTGCGCTGCGACCAGTTGAACGATCTCCAGCATCATCGTTGCACCGCGCTTGACGTTCTCAATTGAGATGCGCTCGTTGTTGCCATGCACTCCCGATTCCTCTCCGGCGGGAATGAGAAAGGGCGCGAAACCATAGCTGGCGATACCTATGTCGCGAAAGAAGTGACTGTCGGTAAAGCCCGTAGAGACGCCGGAAACGACGTTCGCAGCGGGGAAATGACGCCGCGTCACTTGGGCGATTGCTCGGTACAGTGAGTTGTCGGTAGAAGATACCGCCGGGGAAAACCCAAGAATTTTCTCGATCTTTATTCCCGGTTCCGCCATCACCGAAGCGAGCTCCTCCACGAACGCTGTTGGGTCCTGATCCGGAAGCAGGCGACAGTCGACCTGTGCGTCCGCCTCGGGCGGGATGACATTCACCTTGGTGCTCGCCTGGAGCATTGTGATCGAACAAGTATTTCTGACGAGTGCCGCGAGGTCAGGCTGCTCATTTTGCAGATGAAGCAGAAAATCCTTGCTTGCTACGCTCTTGCTCATATCCTGAAACGCGGTTTGCCATTCAGGGCCGGCGTTGACTGCGAGGCCCTTGAAGTACGCGTCGACGGGTGGCACTAGCCGAGGCGCAAAGTCGTGCGTCTGGATTCGGTAGAGGGCGCGAACCAACGCGTTCACGGATGACGAAACCGGGGGCCGTGCGCCGTGTCCCGGTGTTCCCGTCGAGACCAGCCTGAGCCACAGCGGGACTTTCTGCGTCACCTCGATTGAAAATTGTTGTCGACCGTCTCTTAAGAGGCCAGCCCCACCCTCGGTTAGCAGTAGCCCCGCACCCTTGAAGGCATCGGGTCGATTCTTTACAAGCCAGCCCGCACCGTATGTGCCGCCCGCTTCTTCGTCGGCGGTCCCGATGAAGATCACGTCTCGGACGAGCGGCACGTGCGCCCGGTGCAGCGTCAGGAAGGTTTCGAGCTGAAGAATGCCCAACGTTTTCATATCCAGCGTACCGCGTCCAAAAATCTTTCCGTCTTTTACCGTCGCAGCGAACGGGTCGACCTCCCAGTAGCGCGGGTCAGCCGGCACGACGTCCATGTGGTGCAACAACACGAGCGCTGGTTCAGAACCAGAACCCTTGAGGCGTGCCCAGATGTTGGAGCGACCCGGCGCCGACGAGGCTGTGTCAAAGCTGATTCCCTCGTCCTTGAAGATTCTTGCGAGGTATGCAACGGTTTGCGCTTCGTTACCCGGCGGGTTCGTCGTGTTTATCCGGATATACTCCTGCGTTCGACGAACGGCTTCTTCGCCCAGTTGGTTCGCGTCGATTCGGCCCTGAGACCAGAGCGCTGACGGGTTGAGGCTGGCTGCGACAAGTGTCGCAATGAGTACCGGATAACGCGCGCGCGCGCGAATTCTGCTGTCCATGACCGTTTCTCCGTCGGGCAGGCGACGGTCTAACTTAGATGGCTCTCGTGGCTCGGACAACTTTCTATGACGTAACTCGGGTGCCGCATGAGAAATCGGATCAAGCAGTGTTCTTCGATCCGCTGTCTCAGCTCGACGTCTTACTCGGCAGAGAAAGCGACCCGGTCAATGGTTTGGAGGACGTGAGGTGGAATGTGCGGGCATTTCTCGACCGGCAGGTCGCCGGAGGTTACTGATGTGCCCAGCCCAAGCCCAACCCTATTTGTTTGGGCGCTCGAGCGATCGCGATTTTCTGCATGCCGAGATTGATGGCCACGCCGGATGCGAGGGTCCACGCCAGAGCCGCACCAAGAGTACGCCTGGCCCCGCTGTGAATGCCATCAACAAGCGCGATTCGTCCATAACCGATTCCGGGCGAAACAGCCGCGGAGAGATGTGATTGGCCAATGAACGGTACTCCCGCACCTATGACGACGGCGGATGTGGCGGAAGCGGCAGTGGTTTGCGAATCACCGCGATAATGAGCTCCTCCCACGTCGAAGCGGAGGCCTACGCTCGCGGAAGGCTCCTCTGATGCGCCCTGTTGCCAGAGTCTGGATTCGAGACTCGCACCGCCCGAGATCCATGACGGGCACATCGCGCAGGAGAGGGAAAGGTACGCTCCCGTGAGTGAAAGCTCGCTTTCGCCAAGTGGAACCGCGCGGAACACCGTAACACCGACATTGTTGTGGATCGCGTCATCCACATCATATCGCCAACGGCCGTAACGCAACCAAACATCGTTCTGCGGCCGGGGCACATCGCTGTCGTCGTCGGCCACGTCGCGCGCGAGGGGAGCGAGCGCTCCCACGGGAGACAGAATGAGTGCGTTCCACGCCGCACGATCGTTGGCGGATTGCGCCACCACGGCGCGGGGGATAGTCCCTGACGCCAGAAGCGCCAGCGTCCCCACTATCACTGTCGGTCGAACAAAGGGCTGGCTCATTGTCCCTCACGTCTCAAATCGGGAGTCGCCGGACCCGCAAACAGCGAATCCTTTGGTACTCGTAACCTCCTATAGAGACTGGTTTTGCCGCGCGAATGTCACCGTTTTCCGCGCTAAGAAGAGCCAAGGCACGGGATCAGGTATGTGACGCGCTCTTTTGCGAGGCGTTGGCGTAGTCGGTCTGGCCCATGCGGATTGCCGCTGTTTTCTTCGCCAGCGGCAACACGGCGACGGTGCTTATCACCCGCGCTCCCTCACGCGAGCCCACATAGCCGTGCAGCCAGTTGGAGATCGGCCGCCTGAACGCGATTACGGCGGCGAGGAGAAGAAGCAGTAGAACAGCCCCCACCACCGCGGTCCGGAGCCAATTGCGCGTCATGGTCATAGACGCCGAATCATCCAACGTTTGGACCACCTCTCGCGCGGACTGCGGGCGATCCCCGGGCTGCTTCTCCATCGCGCGCATGATCAGCGACGCGAGAGAGGCGGGAACTCTGGGAGTCACGTCATCGATCGGGCGCGGCTTCTCGACGATTTGTGCGGCGATCATTTGTTGAGCGGTTTTCTTGTCGCGAAACGGATGCTGGCCCGCGATCAGCTCGTACGCGACCACCCCCCACGCGTATATATCCGCGCGCTGGTCGACCTTGTCTCCAGCCGCCTGTTCTGGCGCCATGTAACCCGGCGTGCCAAGCGAAGCACCGATGGCGGTCAGCGTTAAACCGACCGGTGGCGTCTGGGCGGCGTTGATGGCTTTGGCGATACCGAAGTCCGTGACGACCGCCGTTCTCCCCGACAGCAACACGTTCTCGGGCTTGATGTCGCGATGGACTACCCCGTGCTCGTGCGCGTACTCAAGAGCTCGGGCGATATCGCCGAGGATCCGCACCGATTCATTGAGTGGCGGCCGGGGGCCTTGCTCCATTCGCTGGCGCAGGCTGAGCCCTTCAATGAAGGGCATACTATAGTATGGAAGCGCGCCCACCGCGCCCGCCGTGATCACCGGAACGATGTTGGCTTGTTGCAGCTTTGCAACCAGCTTGATCTCGCGCGTGAAGCGCTCGATGTTGAGCGTCGCCGCCAGCTCGGGCATCAGGATCTTGATGACGACATCCCGCCCCAGTGCCTCGTCCCGTGCCACGTAGACGAGGGCCATCCCCCCTCCACCTAGCTCGCGCTGAATGGTGTAGTTCGCGCCCAGTGTGCGTTGGAGGTTTTCCCTGAGGTCGGACGTGAGGATTCCCTGCTATGAGGGCAAAGTCTAATTTAGGCACGCATGACGATCCAAGTTATCATCCTTTCGGTCGCTGACGCCGCGCGCGATCTCGCCGCCCCGGGCTCGCTCCGGCTCGTGCCCTCGCCATGAGACGAATTTCCCTCCGCGAGCCTGTCAACGGCCTGACTCACTTGGCCGGGGCAGTGCTATCCGTTGTCGGCCTCGTGGTTCTGCTCGTGATAGCGATCGGAAACGGGAGCGCCCGGCAAGTCGTCGCCTTTTCCATCTTTGGCGCGAGCCTGGTAGCGATGTATTGCGCCAGCGCGTTCTATCACTCACTCAAGGTTTCGGAGCGAGCGGTCGCGCACCTGCGGCGAATAGATCACATGATGATCTACATTCTGATCGCCGGATCCTATACGCCGATCTGTCTCGTGATGCTGCGTGGCCCTCTCGGCGTCGGACTTCTGATCGCGGTGTGGTCGCTCGCCGCGCTGGGAACCCTCCAGACCGTGGCGTGGATGCACGCGCCGCAATGGCTCTCGACCGCGTTGTACATAGGAATGGGCTGGATCGCGGTTTTCATCGTTCGGCCTCTACTTGCGGCGGCACCTCCAGGTTTTTTTCTCTGGTTGCTTGGCGGCGGAGTGATTTACACGCTGGGGGCCATTGTGCACGCGACCGACTGGCCCCGGGTCAAGGTAGGCGCGACCCCGCGACTCTTCGGGTCTCACGAGATCTGGCATCTGTTCGTCATGGGTGGCAGCTTCGCGCACTACTGGGCAATGCTCGCGTACGTCTCAAAGGCAGCCTAGCTCGCTGATCAGCTGAAATGAAATCGACATCGGGGTGATAGGAAACCGACCTATCGGCCCCTTTGGCGGCTCGACAAGGTCAGCTCGACTCCAGATGTTTGACATTTCCAGACCTGAGCGTTGATGCGATTCCGACATGTTGCGTTCTTGTGGGCGAGTGCGTTGTCCGTCGCTTTTAACACAGCGGAAGCGCAGCAGCGACCTCCAAACGATTCTGTTCCCGCGGATACGAGGCTCCGCGTCTTTCTCGATTGCAACGCCTGCGATTTCGATTTCATGCGGACCGAAATCGGCTTCGTGGACTACGTGCGCGACCGGCAGGATGCGCAAATCCACATTTTTGTAACCGATCAGGCCACTGGTGGGGGAGGAACGGAGTACTCGCTTCACTTTCTTGGACAGCGGGAGGTTGCGAACATTGTCGACACGCTCAAGTACGTGTCGCCGCCCAGCGCGAGTCCCGATGATTTGAGACGCGGGCTCGCGCGTACGGTCAGGCTCGGGTTAGTTCGCTACTACGCGCATCTTGGGCAGGCGGCCCGATTCGAGGTCACCTACACGCCCCCGAAAGGCGCGGGTGGTGCGGACGCGAAAGGATCCGACAACGATCGGTGGAACCTCTGGGTGTTCAGGATTTCCGCGAACGGTTACGGAAGCGGCGAGCGCTCAGACAACTTCGTCTCGTTGAACGGGTCCGTAAACGCGAGCCGCACGACAGAAATGTGGAAGGCCTCATTGACGGCCTACGGTAACTACGGTCAGAGCCGCTTCATTCTCTCTGACAGCAGCCGGTTCAACAGCTATTCGCACAGCTACGGCTTCAGCGACTTGCTAGTGAAGAGCCTGGGATCGCGGTGGTCGGCTGGCCAGCGTGCATCGTGGACGTCGTCGACTTTCCTGAACCAAAAGCGAGCGATTCGCGTCGCCCCAGCGATCGAGTTCAACTTCTTTCCCTATTCGCAGTCCACGAGGCGGATGCTGACGCTGCAGTACTCGACCGGCATCAACTTCTTCCGTTACCAGGACACCACGATCTTCGACAAGATCAGCGAGGTGCGTGGCGATCAGACACTGATCGCGTCGCTCGATCTGAGACAGCCATGGGGATCGATCAGCACCTCGCTGGAGGGTGCTGCATACGTGAACGATTTCACCAAGCGTCACCTCGTGTTCTTCAACAGCCTGGATTTGCGGCTGTTTAAGGGGTTCTCCTTTTTTTCCTTTGGACAGTTATCGCTCCTCCGCGACCAGCTCTATCTCCCGCGCGGCAATCTCAGTGATCAGGAGCGACTGCTCCGCCGGCGCCAGCTGGCGACATCATACACTTATTTCGTTAACCTCGGTCTGAGCTACAGCTTCGGCTCGATCTTCAACAACATCGTGAACCCCAGGTTTGGTGGGACGAGCGGTGGCTTTACGATCATCAACTAGCGGATGCCGATTGCTTCGCGATTTTGTCAATGACTCCGCGGTGACTCCAGTATCCAACCCACTGCGTGGCGCACGATAGGCTTTGCCAGGATGAGCCGCCTCAGGGAGTGCGAGGCGAACGGGACGACGAAAACCTGAATCCGATCTCCCCCCGCCGGTGTCAGTGCCGAGTCGGCGTACCGGTATTTATCCTGGGACCCACGTATGATCGCGATGCGAACGGCGGGATCGATCGCCTTCACTACCGTCGGTACCTGGAAACTGTCGGGACCCTTAGGCTCCGCCCCCATGAGGAGATCCGATGCACTAACCCGGAGATGGCTACTAAGCCCGGGCGATATCGCCACCACCCCGACGACGCGAGGTGGCTTGGCGTACGCCGCCGTCCAGAGCGCGATCTCGGCGCCGAGTGAATGCCCGAAAATGACGAGGGGGAGCGAATCTGCCCCTATCTCGTGCCGAGCACGTGCGATAATCGGTAGTACGCGGATACTGAAGGCGCTGTCGCGTTGCGGGTGGCCTTCCGGCAGATTCGCGAGAAATTGTCTGATGTCGAAGCCCACTACCGAATAACCCTGGCCGGATAGATACGCCGCAAGCTCCTGATGCGGCTTCCAGAAGCCCACATCGTTTCCGAAGAAAAACACCATGGCCCGAGCCGGGCCCGGCGCAGCCACGGGGTAGAACAAGAGCGGTAGCTTCTTGAGCTCCGGATCGCGAGGTATGTAGGTCGGCTGTGGGCCCGAACAACCGGCGGTTGCTACGAGCGCGAAGGCCAATAGCCGACCCGTGACGCAAGGGTTAATCACTCCCCACTCTTTGAGTGCGAGCAGGGTAGCTCGGGCAATTAGGACGCCAGACGTTTCGAGCCGGCAGGTGAGTTGAGCCTATCGCCCTATCTGGTGTTCGAAGTATGCCGCTATCACGCTGCTCGCCTGCAGCTCCGACATTGGCGGCGCCGAGCTACGCGCCGGCCACTCGTGCGAGCCGCCTTCGATCGTGTAGAAGGCAACCTGAGCTCCTGTACAGGCGCTGAAGGTCGTTCGCACGACATGAGGGGATTGGAGAGCGGCAGCACCGAGGCTGCAGCCGTTAGTCGCCACCCAGAACTGCGCCGATAAGGGGAGCCGCGCGCCGACGCCGGTTACCGGCGCGGGAACGGGAGTGAGCGATGGGTCGCTATACGGGACCTGATCGTCAATAGTGCCGTGAATGCCGATCACAGCCACCGGGCGAGCGGGCTTGCAACTGTCATCCATCAGGCTGCCGGAAATAACCCCGATCGCGGCGACCGTTGGGGCCAGCTTGCACGCCGCATGATACGCCATGATCGCTCCGCTGGAAAAACCAACGATGTAGACACGATGGGGGTCAACCGACAAGTGCTTGGACACCTCCGCGACGAGCGCGGCGAGGAAACCAACGTCATCGACGTTGTCTCTTTGCGCGACGCCGCAACACTGTCCGCCATTCCAGTCCGACGGGCCAAATCCTCCACCGTTACTTCCGCTGGGGTAGGCGACCACGAAGCGAAATAGCTCACTAAGGGAATCCATCCGCGAGGTTTGACGTATATCCTCGGCAGTTCCGGAGCTCCCGTGTAAGACCAATACCAGCGAGTACGGGCGGACCGCGGTGCCCCCCAAACGCACAGGGCGCCGCTGAGGTATGTGGAGCAGGTAGTCCCGCGCCATCGTCCCGACGGTGATGAAGTGCATCGCAGTTCCTCGCTTCCAGCTTCCGGCCGGCTCCAGGATGCCGTGCGGCGCGCAACTTACCGGCAGTGCCACGGCGCAGATCGCAAGCGCATACCGCGCGAAGGAATTCCTCCAGTGGCTACTCACCTGGTCCTCCAGGACAATCCCATCCCGATCTGGGGCGGCGCGTCGGGGAGAACGATTCTCTCCATGCCAACGTTGAGGCCGAATCCAGATTTGAACGTCCACGCGAGGGCCGCTCCCAGGATCGGCCTAAATCCGCCGTCGATTCCGTCCACGAAGGCGATGCGTGCGAGTCCGAGACCTTCCGAGAGCGTGTAGGAGAGATGTGATTGTCGGAGAAATGGAACCCCACCGCTGAGTACCACCGTGACGGCAGCCGACGCGGCTGTCGTATGACCCTCTCCGAGATATCGGCCACCGCCAATGTCCTCTCGCACTGCCAGGCTTCTCCATGCGCTGTCCACGGCCCCAACGCGCCGGAACGTCGATTGGAGACTCACGCCTCCCGAGAGCCAGGACGAACAGGTTGGGCACGACAACGACAGATAGGCCGCGGTGACCGATAGTTCGGTGTTAGCGGAGCGAGGCCGGCGAAAGAGCGTCACGCCGAGGTTATTGTGAATCGCGTCGTCAACGTTGTATCTCCAACGACCGTACCGGATCCAGAGATCGCTCTGGCGGGCATCCCCTTCCCCTCCGTCGTGTGCGATCGGAGCCAGTGCTCCGATCGGTGACAACATGAGCCCATCCCAGGCGCCAAGATCGCCCGCCGTCTGCGCGGAGGCCGAGGGGGAGATTGCCACGGCCGCGAGCAATACTCCTCCCGCCAAAGCTGCGACCCGGCCGATCATTCTCCTGAACATTCCCAAACCAACGTTGTAGCCTCTAAGTAGTTGCCACTGGAAAGACGTGTTTGCCAGCCAGAATGTCACGGTCACTGCTGGCGCGACAGCTGCGACCGCTGGTGAGCGCTTGGTGGGTGTGGCTCGAACATCAGGTTTAAGGATGGTTCCATCCATCCCGTCTCCGATTGCTGCCAAATGCGGCCGCGAAACCCGCAGTGACGTACCAGCGATGCGAGACGAGTGGGGAGTTGGCTAGCGTGCGGCCAAGGTCCAATCTGAGGGTGCCCTCCCCTGGCGTACGAGGGAGAAGTCTCAAGCCGAGGCCGGCCACCGCCGCACTGGTGACAACCAGATCGTCAAAGTTTGGATCGAGCGTTCCGGTACGCTTGCTTCCCGCTCCGAACAAGGCAATTGCCAAAGGTCGGGAAAACAGGTCCTTCCCAAGGCGGACACTTCGCTCGAGGTAGATCACGCGTGCGGATTCCGACAAGTGCGAGCGTGGCGCGACCACCAGGCGAATGGGGTCATCGCTCGCCAGCGCGTGCTCGTCGGGGTCGGGATTCCTGATGCTCTCCATCGCCGCGTGGGCGGTCCAGAACCCGCCCTCCGCCCTGATCACCATATCGCCGGCAACCCGTAACGCGCCGTTGGCGGTTCCCGCGCTGTCGGAGCGGAAGCCGCTCGCCCACACGTCGGTGCTCGCAACGACGTTTTCTGCCGGGTGCCACGCCCGCCCAGCCCACGCATCGAGGTGCTGCATGGGTTGGTTGGTCCATTTTTCTCGGCCGATCGACACGATGGTCTCAGCCTCGAACCCCATGGGTATGTCGAGGGGATCGCCTCGCGAGGCGTACCAGGAAACCTGACTGTAGTTGATCGATTTGACGCCGAGGCCGACAGAGGTGCCCCTAAACCAGCGCGTTACGTCCTGCGCGCCGAGCACACGTTTTTCGGGCGCGACGTGGAGATCATCCCTGATATCCTCTGTGCCACCGAAAACGTAGACGCCACGTTCATCCACGAGGAAGAGCCGCCGCGCGACGAGCACGCTGGCCATCCGGCGGTGGAGATCATAGCCCTCGTGTATCGGCTGGTAGAGCGAGTCCAGAATTACGGTTGTATCGAGCGCCGTTGAGTCAGGGGGCCTTGGCACGACTGTCAACGAAGAATCTCTCGCCACGCTACGATGTGAGCGCGAGAAGTTTATCCAAAGACGCCAGGGAGGCCTGGGATCACCTGAGCGCGTCTCGAAGCTCTCGCCACTCGCTTTTCCGTCGCTGTACGCGTTGTAACGCGCTCCCAGAAGTGCATGGCCCCCGAAGAGTGTCGGATCCTTGAGGCGGAAGGTGTAGCCCAGCCGATTGTCCGCGGCAGCGATACCGGCAGTGACCGAGCGGGTGGTGCCCAAGAAGTTTCTTTCGGTAATCGTGAGGCTCCCCTCCGATGATGCCGTGAGGCGCGCATCGATGCCAGCGCTCCAGAGGTCCTGCGTTACGAGCCGCAGATCAACGGAGTCCGAACCTTCGCAGCCTCGCTCTTCCAGCGCGACGTGGTCGAACTCTTTGCTTGCACGGATCCGCCGAATTCCCTCAGCGACTTCAAGGGTGTCAAGCCGGCCGCCGATCGTAACGCCGAGCATCCGGCGAATTGCCCAGGGTTTTGTCTGAACGTGAGCCGCCCTGACTAATGCGAGCGGTCCAGGTCCAAGCATCGGATCGCTGGTGACGATCTTGACGTCGGCGATAGTTCGTCCGCTCAGGCTCCCAATGCTCGCCTCACGCCAGGTGGAATCGCAGGCGGGCGGTGCCTGTACCATCACTAACGTCGGGGGCTCCTGCCCCGTGACCAAGGCGGGCGCGAGAACGATGACCAGGCCCAGGATCGACCTTCGCTGAAGAGCCGGCGCTGCTATCACTCTTTCAGATCGCTGTAAACGGGCAATGACAGGAGATCCTCGGTCCACAGCCCATCTAATTGCGTACATAAGTATGCCGGCCAGCCGGGCTCCCGGCGGACGAACACGATTCCCAGTCTCTCGTTCACGTACGTGAAAAACTGGTAGCTGCCTTGTTCGATCCAGTCGATGATCTGGTCGCGTGACCACAGTCCTCGTGAGTTTCCGGCGTGGGTGATGTGCTCAATTCCTCCCCGAGGAATCAGTTTCTTGATGAGTTTCAGCTCTATCCAGTCAGGTCTTGAAACCATGCTCGATTAGCCATGAAGCCGCTTCAATGAAAAGAGGGGGGCTTGAGCTCCCCCCTCTTTCATCTGTGCATGCGCGTGGTTCACGGAGCCCCGAGAAAGGGAACGTCTGTAAACGTCCCCGCTTCTCTAGGCCACACTTAGATGTTGCTTTAGGCGCAGACGATTACGCCCGTGGAGTTGGAGCACGTCTTGGCTGACTGCGAGTGCACGGCGGTCGCCGTCCAGGTCTGCGGGGGTCCCGCAGCTGCGGTCGCCGTAACGGTCACGTTCTGCGAAGGCGTAAAGCCCTGGAGTGGTGACGCTGTGGTCGCGGTTCCGGCGAAGTAGGCACCGTTGTTGTCAGCGGCGTACTGCTCTTCGTAGGTCGCCAAGTTACGCAGGTCAGACTTCATCGCTGCGACATAAGCCTTGTCCTTCGTATTTGCGAACTTGGGAATCGCAATCGCGGCAAGAATGCCGATGATGACGACCACGATCAAAAGCTCAATGAGGGTAAAGCCCTTTCTGCTGCGTGTCACAAACGTCTCCTTTGTCGGGTGGCCTGCGCGCCTTTATCCGCGCCGGTACTCAATAGGAGGACGAGGGGGGATACACCCGTGGAACGCTAAGATTTCTTCACCAGGCGTAAAGAAATGACGCATTCCTGGAGGGTAAGGAAATGAGCCCTTTTCCGGGCATTAGATGACCAGTCAACGACGCCCGGCGTCGGGGACTGCACCGTGCGGGAGTTGAACCGCGCGTCTCCCCGTTAAGAGCGGGGTGCTCTGACGTTGAGCTAACGGTGCCGGACGCCTCGGTCTGGCCTCAAAGTATGTTAACTGCGCGAGCGGCGAGAAGCAGCACCGTGCCAAACGAGATCCCAGCCTGGACCATCATCATGAGCTTTGCCCATCGTGACAGCACTGGGACGTCAGTAGGAGAGAACGCGGTGCAAGTGTAGAAGGAGAGCGCCAGGTAGTCAATGAACCCGGGCCGCCAACCCTCGACTTCCGCGACGGATTGCCCGGCGGAGCCGGGCGCCATCACGGCCATCTGCGGGAAGAGGAATGCGCCTCGCAGATGTGCATCGCGGCCGTCCCGGGCGTTCGGGCCCCCGGCGTCGATGCGCCAGTACCACGCGGCGAACACAATGACGTTGGCGATCCAAAGTACGGCCGCTGATTCCAGCAGTTTCGGGGCGGGTTGAGCGTGCCGAGGTAGTGCGAGTACCAGCGTTGCCAGACTGTAGACCAGCTCGAGAGTGAGCAACCCTAAGTTGGCGTAGCTCAGAATCTCATTCAGCTTCTGCCTACGGTGTTCGTGAGCAAGAACGGCCCCAATCAACAGAATTAAGTTCGCGGGCGTTAGCGCCCACGGTGGCGCAAGGCTGAGAGAGCGTGGTAACGCGAATGGCAGGAATCCCGCGGCAAAGACGGCAAGCGCTGCGGGCCAACGTGGCTCGGGGTTTTTTTCGGTCTTCAACTCCACGAATTCTTCAGTAGCTAAGCCCGAGATTTGAGTGCCCGCGTCCCTCGCCAGCAATGCGTATCAACGCGCCGATCGATAGCCAGCTCGCGAGCATCATCGACCCGCCGTAGCTGAAAAACGGCAGCGGGATCCCCACAATCGGCATGAGGTTGAGCGTCATCCCGACGTTGACCGCCACGTGCACGAGCCACGACGACAGGAGACCGTATGCCACCAGACTGGAAAATGAGTCGTTTGCGCGTGAAGCAATTCCCGTCGTTCGCAAGAAGAGCGCGAGGAAAAGCGACAGAGCGACGGCGACTCCAATGAAGCCGAGCTCCTCGCCAACGACCGCAAATATGAAATCGGTATGTTGCTCCGGAAGAAAACCACTCCGCTTTTGCGTCCCCATCGTAAAGCCGTTCCCGAACAGGCCACCCGATCCGATTGCGATTCTCGACTGCAGCACGTGGTAGCCCGACTGTCGTGGGTCCGCTGACGGGTCGATGAAAACCTTGAGCCGATTCTGCTGATAGGGCGCGAGCTTCTCCCACATGATCGGTGCGATTACGCCGGTGACGACGTTGAGCACCATCAGAATGATTCCCTCGATCAGGAACGGCCGGTACCAGAGCACAAGCGCGAGCAGAATGAAGAACCAAGCGCCCCAGAGTCCGACACTGAAGGACAGTACGAGACTGATGACGGGACTCGCGATGAGAAGGAGCATTGGCCACGACACGCCGGACCAGTAGAGCATGCCGAAGAAAATCCCGATGAACACAATGCTCGAGCCGAGGTCCGGCTGCAGCATGATGAGGAGCCACGGGATCCCAACAACGAGCGCTGGCTTCCACAGGTCGAGCAGCGACTTCGGAGTAAGCCGCGATTCGGACAGCACCTTTGCCAGCATTAGTACAACGGTCAGCTTGGCGAACTCCGCCGGCTGGCCCAGACGATGACCTCCTATGGCAAGCCAGCTTCTGGTGTGCCCGTTGGCGCCAGAGCCGACCCCGAGCACAAGGAGCGACATTAGCAGCACCAAGGTCAACAGGTAGGCCGGCCAAGTCACCCATTTGATGAACCGGACGGGCATCTTCGAGAGCCCATAGGCCGATGCCAGGCCGATCAGCAGCCACACTGCCTGTGACTTGTATGCCGCGGCTGCCCCAGTCTTTATGTCTGTTTGTCCGGCGGAATAGACCATTGCCAATCCAAACACCGACAGCAGGACCGAGACAGCTACCAGCTGGGAATCGATTACCACGTTTCGCAGAACCTTCATAGCACGAAAATCAAAGGGTTATCGATGGGCGTCGAAGAGTCACCGCAGAACTTTAGCCGAATCTTAGCGCGCCGTGTTCCCATCGGCTCTTGCAATCTACTTGCTAGCATGCGAGCCGATGGTTTCTGGCAGGGGGAGGGCTGGAGCGTTGAAACTGGGATCCGAACCTAGGCCCGGGGATGCCACCTGGACCGCGAACCGAGGAGCTACCTCCGGTCGGTGTTCAGCCCTCATGGAAAGCCTTGCTCACGATCTCCCGCGCCTCCGCCTGAATCCGTTGGAGATGCCCGGGTCCTTTGAAGCTTTCGGCGTACAGCTTGTAGATGTCCTCAGTCCCGGACGGCCGAGCTGCGAACCATCCGCTCTCGGCAACAACTTTGAGTCCGCCGATCGAGTTATTTGTGCCCGGCGCCTTCGTCAGCATAGTCACGATTTTTTCGCCCGCGAGCTCTGATTCTGTGACGTCGCTGGCGGAGAGCGACGCCAGAATCTTTCTCTGCTCCGGCGTGGCCGGCGCATCGATGCGCTCGTAGGCGGGATCCCCGAATTCGCGCGTCAGATCCTGATAAAGCTCGCCCGGATCGCGACCCATCACCGCCGTCATTTCTGCCGCCAGCAGACCCATGATGATGCCATCCTTGTCGGTTGTCCAAACGCTCCCATCGCGACGAAGGAACGAAGCGCCCGCACTCTCTTCGCCACCGAATCCGAGCGAGCCGGTTACCAGTCCATCCACGAACCACTTAAACCCCACGGGCACCTCCGCGAGCGTGCGCCCAAGACGCGCGGTCACCCGATCGATCATGCTACTGCTAACGATGGTCTTTCCGACCGCCGCACGCGCCGGCCAATCGGGGCGATGCGTGAACAGGTACGAAATCGCCACTGCCAGATAGTGGTTGGGGTTTAGGAGTCCGCTACTTTTCGCGACGATCCCGTGACGATCGTGATCAGTGTCGCACGCCCAGGCGACGTCGAAGCGATCCTTGAGCCCGATCAGCCTCTGCATCGCGTAGGGCGACGAACAATCCATTCTGATCTTTCCGTCCCAATCAACCGTCATGAAGCGAAACGTTGGATCGACGACCTCGCTTACAACCGTCAGGGGAATCCCGTACCGTTCGGCAATCATAGGCCAATACCCGACGCCTGCGCCGCCCAAGGGATCGACCCCCAGCTTGAGATGCGCGCCCCGGATCGGGTCGAAATCGATGACCATGGCGAGGTCGGCGACGTAGCCGTCCATGTAGTCGTGCCGGCGCGTCGTCGCGGCACGCTTCGCCTTCTCGAATGGAATGCGCCGTACGGCTTTGAGGCCGTCTACCAGCAGTTGATTTGCCTTGTCCTGAATCCAGCCGGTGATGCCAGCGTCCGCCGGACCGCCATTGGGCGGGTCGTACTTGAAGCCGCCATCCTCCGGCGGATTGTGCGACGGAGTAATCACGATGCCGTCGGCCAACCCCTGGGTTTTCCCCCGGTTGTAGGTGAGGATTGCGTGCGAGACCGCTGGCGTGGGTGTATAGCCGCCGCGATCGTCGATCATCGCCTCCACGCCGTTGGCCGCGAGCACTTCGAGTGCGGAAGCGTAAGCCGACTCTGAGAGAGCGTGCGTGTCTATCCCCAGAAAAAGCGGACCGTCTATCCCATTCTGCCGGCGATAAAGGCAAATCGCATGGGTGATGGCGATGATATGCTCCTCGTTGAACGAAGAGTTGCTAGACGTTCCGCGATGCCCCGAGGTCCCGAACGAAACTCGCTCCGCAGCAACCGCCGGATCCGGGTCCAGGGCATAGTACGCGGTCATCAATCGCGGAATGTTGGCGAGTATCGATTCTGGCGCCGGTTTTCCAGCCAAAGGGCTGATGCTCACCCTCGTGCCTCCCGCGTGGCGACGAACTGCTTGTAGTCCCGATCGACCTGCGCTGCATACGATCGACCGTAATCGACGAGCATTCGCTGCCAGCCGGCGGAGCCGGCGAACGAGATGAGTGAGTCAGCGGTCGCGGATCCTTGACGTCCGCTGCTCCTCAACTGTGCCCAGGCGGTCACGTGGCCCATCGCCTTGGCAGCGGAGTGAAGGTGATGCTGGTTGCCCCTCGCGTCCTCAAGTGACAGGCGATCGCTCGTCGGCTGTAGCTCGCGCAGCACGTACCCGCCACGCCCGATTCGCATCGCATCGAGCAGTGCTGGCGCGATCGCCTGCAAGCGTTGCTGAATGGCGACGACGCGATCGGGCTCGCTAGCCCAAGGTGGCTGCCACACTCGTTCGAACCTGGCAAGACACGAAGGCGCCTCCTCCTTCATGTCGAGGAGAGCGTTACCATCGCGGCCGCCATCCCCTCGGACCAGGACGATATATCGGCCGAGGCCGAGACTTCCTACCCCGGCTACGCGACGCGCAACGTCGAGAACCTGGAAGAACCCTGGATTCGATTGCGACTTCGCAAACTTGCCGAGCCAGCGCGAGACCTGCCGTCGCTGGTCAGCCGTAGCCGCGAGGGCATGCTGGCCATCGATCCGAATGCGTCGCTTCCCGTTCTCCCGATTGGTGCGCGAGTCGATGAGCATCGCACGCGTACGTCTGCCCACTCGCTGAAGAAGAGTCCTCACCATCCCGCTTGCTGTCGCGCGCTCGATCCAGCGCGCCTTGCCATCTGCGAGCGCCGTTTGGTACGCGCTTAGAAACGCTTTCGCGAGCTTGTTCGCCTCGGCGCGGCTCAGACCAAGCGACGGAGCGGCGACGTAGACGCTCGCCACGAAGCGCGACACCTCCCAGCAGGCGGGAGCGAGAGCCGCTTCGTCGAAATCGTTGAGGTCGAAGTAGGAGAGCCCGTTGTTGCCCTGGAAGCTGCCAAAGTTCTCGAGGTGGAGGTCTCCGCACGCCCAAACGAGCGGATTGTTGGGCAGTGCTCTCTTTCGCGCGGCAAGATCTTCCCAGAACAGATGCGCGGTGCCCCGAAAAAAGGCGAAGCGCGATTTGGACATCGCGCGATACTTGAGCGCGAGACGCTCAGGCTCGCGACCGGCGTTGAAGCGCTCGATCCGGCCGAGTATGCGAGAAGAAGAGTGCGCTTTCCTCATTGCTGTTACGGCCTAATCTGGGGACCCGGTAACCCGGCGTCGAGTAACTGAGGGTCAGGAATCCGGCATACAATCTTGTAATCCTGGCGCAATATTGGACTCTCGCGGGCACCGTGATTGCTATTCGAAGGGTCGGCATTCACTGGGAGCAACAGATGGGAAGCGTTCAACGAGCGTTAAGAATCCTTACCGTGCGCGGCGTGCTTCTCACGGTCGGCGCCTGCAACGGGGGGGCTGGGTAACATCCTGGTGGCGTACTCTGAGGCGGTGTCCAGCCCCAGAATCAGTCTGGACAGATCAATGGAATCGTTCGGGGAGTTGATCCATCCAATCAGCAGATCAGCATCCAGGATAACTCGAGCGGGCAGACCTTCTGGGTGCAGTATGACAATCGCCCCCAACTCGTGTACCGCAAGCAGAGCTATCCGCGCGAGTCTTCCGCCCCGTTACGGCGCGGCTACGCCGCCGGACGCTACGTGCGCTTTGGCGGAGATCGACCGCGGTCAGGCTCGAGCTGATCCTCTCGAGTACTGACCAAGGTCCGTGACCCGCGCTCCCGGGAGCGTCGCCGCGATCGGTTTTTGATCCATTGGGCCAACTGTGCCGGAGGATGCTGCCCCGGATCGCGAATATGACTAGATCTTTGCCGGGCTGATTGGGCCAGCCACCGGAGTCAGGACTGATCCAGTAAGCACGCTCTTTACTTTCTTGCCGCGCTGTCCTATCGTTTGAGCGATGAGCACGGTCTCCTTTGGCGCGACGTATTACGACGGCTTCTTCGGCTACAGCCGATGGGGGCTCCGGTCGCGCATGCAGTAAGTAAGACGCATCGCAGACAGACTCCGGGCCTCCGCAAATCGCGGGGGCTTTCTCTTTTCAGAGGTCCATGAGCAACGGTCATCTTCATGGGCCTTAAAAGGTGGCAATCATTTTGAAAACAGATACGTCGCACACGAACGGCACGGGACCACTCACCTCGGTTAGTCCCAACGCGCGAGAACTGACGATGCGCGTCGCTTTTCAGGGTGATCGTGGTGCTTATGCCGAGAGCGCCATCGCGCAAATATGGCGGCATGAGGTGGAAGGAATACCCGTTCCGACGTTCACGGGTGCTGTCCGTGCTGTCCACGAAGGCGACGCCGACGCTTGCGTGATCCCCGTCGAGAACTCCACCGTCGGAAGAGTGGAAGCGGGGTGGCAGGCCCTCGCCGCCTATCCCGGATTGCGCACGATGGGCGAGACCCTCGTTCCCGTGCGTCACTGCCTGCTCGCACCCAAGGGCGCGACGCTCGAGGGACTGAGCACTGCTTGGAGTCATCCGGTCGCGCTGGCCCAGTGCAGTCGCTTTTTCGAGAGCCACCCGTGGATCAAGCCGAGCAAGTCATTCGACACCGGCGGCGCGGCGCGCGAAGTCGCCGAGTCGGGAGAGCTTTCGCGCGCGGCGATCGCCAGTAGCGCCGCCGCCCATCGGTACGGATTATCCGTGCTCGAGGAAGGGATTCAGGATCAGCGCGACAATCACACCCGGTTCGTCTTCGTTGTCGCCGAGCGGTCTGGCCTTTGGCGACGCGCGCATGCGATTCGCGGAGCCACTTCTGTGGAAGAGGACGATCCGAAGGAGATCGGCGAGGCAACTCACGAGTTGCTCGGACGAATTGTCGAACGCAACCAGCTCGAGCTGGACGAAATCGTCAGTGTGATCTTTACGGTAACTCAGGATCTTCGTTCGTCTTTCCCCGCCTTGGCGGCGCGCGAAATGGGCTGGGTAGGAGTGCCGCTCCTCTGCGCTAGCGAGATTCCAGTCGAGGGATCGCTGCCGCGTTGTCTCAGGACACTCGTCCAAGTCGAGCTGCGCGCGCCGCGGCCATTGGACTCGCACGTCTACCTACGAAAGGCGATCGCGCTGCGGCCGGACCTGGCGGTCAGGAAATGAGACCGCCTGCTCGCTTGTATGCCGGGGTAGTCAGATCTTAATAAACGGAAGTATTGCCGTGGGCCGGAGCTGGCTGTAGGTTAAGAAAAGGCTACAAACTCGCACGGGACTTAAGTCACCAGCCCGTGTTTTTTCCTTTGATTCCTTCAGAAGCTTCAGGCGCTACTGGCGACGCTATCTCGCACGATGCAGAGGATCGGTATGCCTGAGATGCGCGTGGCCGCGGCGACAAAACCGTCGCCTATTCCGGACGAGACCGCCCGCCTGTTTCAGGTCGCACTTCACGACGTGGTCAGAAGTAGCGTTTTGTCGATGGCCGAGTTGAGGGAGTGCGTGAAAGCGTGCGTTTGCGCTCTCAGAAATTCTGAAGTGGGCCCCGCACAAATGATTATCAGCATGAAGGCCTGCGCGAAGGAAGGCACTCGCCGCTACCCAACGGTCCTCAGCGAGCACGAACTGTCGAACGCCGATTTCCTGATGGATCAGATCATCAAATGGTCAATCGTCGAGTACTATAAGGACGCGTAACACGCAACACAGTACGCGTGACATGTCACTGCGTTACACACCAGAGCGCAGACAACACACGCGTGAGAGCAAGACCTCCTCAGGCGCTTCTGGCGACGCCAATTCTCTCTCAAGGCGCCGCAGATGTCACCACCAGACGATGTACTTCCCAACTCCCTGCCTGAAGAGCTGGATCGCGCTCTTCGTCGCGCCACCGATCGGACCTTGGTAGCGCTGACATCGCTTCGGAAGGCGGTCCGCCAGCACGTTCAAGATGAGCGGGAACGTGGCGCCACGCTTTCGGAGATTGAGCTCGATCTGCGCACGCTCATCGCCCGCCTGCATCAAGAGGCGGTTCGGACCAACGGCGCCGATGGGGAGCACGAAACTCTCGCCACTCAGATGATCAAGTGGACGGAAGGGTTTTACAAGCAGAATGACTAGTGCTGGAGAAAGTGCCATCGCGCCGCAATCCTTCCGTCAGGGAGCGGCTTCCAGCCCCTCGGGGCCCGGGCGACCGCCCTCGGCGTTCAACTTCGACGGAACGATCCGGAACGGGCTTGGAGGCCCGCGCCAGATTCAGGTAAGGATTCGATACGCCTTCTGAGTTGCCGACAACTGAAGATTGCCGGCCGCGCGTTAGTCGGCGCGTGCCGGTAGTCTTCGGTGATAGTAGAAAAGGGACCCGGCGTATGGGTCTGAAACGCCTTAGTATCACAGGCGCGGCGCTAGCCTTCTGCGCCTCCGTCGCGCCGGCGCAGGGCTATCCCTTCAGTCAGCGAGGCACGGTCACGCAGATGGTCGCGTTCACCAAGGTCTCGGTCGAGTACGGCCGACCGGTTGCGCGCGGCAGAGCATTGTTCGGCGCTCTTGTGCCGTGGGACAGCGTCTGGCATCCGGGAGCGGACTCAGCCACGCGCGTCACATTTAGTCGGGACGTGCTCGTCGAGGGAAGTCCGCTCCACGCGGGCGAGTATTCGCTATGGCTGATCCCCCGCGAGCACGCGCCCTGGACCGTGATTTTCAGCCGCGCCGCTCACGTGTTTCACAAACCCTATCCGGGCGCCCGTTTCGATGTACTTCGGGTCGACGTGGCACCGGAGCAGGCCTCGAACGTGGAATCGTTCGCGATCTATTTCCCGGCGGTGCTTCGAGACGAAGCCACCCTCCGCCTGCACTGGGGCACAACCGCCGTGCCGTTACGGATCAAGGCGCCATTCAGGCCACCCACTTAGCAAAGAAGAACTGCCCGGAGCCATCGATTGTAAAGCCGATGGTCCCGGGCAGTCGGTCTTCAGTTGTCGTTTGTTCCTCTCTGGATCAGCCGTGGTGCTCGGTGTTGTCGTCCACCCCGGACTTTTCGTCGTCCTCGAATGCGTGGAACGAGCGGCGGATATTCGCCTCGATCTGCTGCAGTGCGCTGCTGCCAGGTGTTGCAGTGGTCGGATCGATGACCGCATTGGAGCTGTCAAGGAACCACTTCCCGACATCGAGAGTTACCGTCGCGTTCTTCGTGGTCGCGTCGATCACGAGCGGCGGATTGAACTCCATCTCCAGCCCCGCGCGCACAGCCGACGTGAAGACGAAAGCGTTGCCCTTGTACTTTCCTTCAACGCGAACACTCTTGCCTACCAGGGCGCTGTTGGCGGCGTTGAACGCCGTGGCGTCGTCGCGGGCCGGCTCGAGCTTGGCTTCGAGCTTGGTGTAGGTTCCCTGCGCCAGCGGAACGTTGATCACTGAATGGACGGCGTTGTCCACGGGAATGTCGACCAGCACCGGGTCGCGCGAGACATCCTCGCACTCGTGCCCGACACTCGCGTGATCGTCGCCAGTTGACTCGACCTCGGAGACGCAGTTCGTCTGATCGTTCTGGTCGAGCTCGACCTTGTCAATCACGACCTGCACTTTGCTCAGAATCAGGTCGCCGGCCGCGCCGACCGTGAGATCGGGTGACAAGCGAAAGCCGGCCGCAGGAGCGCTTGCGACGTTGGTCGTGAAAGACACTTGCACCGGTTGTCTGTTGCCGCCCATGAGATCGCCGGAGCACGCGGCGAGAGTCGAAAGAGCGAGAACTCCAGCTACCTTGGAATTGTATAAGGGACGTAAGTTCATTTTTTTCCTCCTGATCGTTAGGCTGATATAACCGTTGATGAATGGTCAGCAGCGGCAGGCGTAACACTCGCCCACGCAGAAAAGACGCTGTCCTCAAGGTACAAGGAACGCCAATTCCGGCGATTGACTCTATTTACTCGGTAGAAGGCGTGTGGAGAAGGACGAAGCGCGAAGCTGCCCTTCTGGCGCGCGCGGAGGTGAGGGTACTGTCAATATTTGTCATAACGTTTTCTTACGTCCGTCGCGTGTTTTTGGCACGCCCTTAACGGGATCGTAGCGTTTCGGCATTGTCTACAGGCAAGTCCTTCGTATGAAACGCGGATGTCCGGGGGGGGGGCGGGTCCGATCCTTTGAACTGAAGCCACGGGTTCAGGCCAGGGTTGTTTTTCTTGGTCTCATCTCCATACGAAAGTCGCAACCGACCCAGCCGGCAAGGTATAGTAGAAAGCCTCGGCTCGTGGATGCGGTGCAGCTTCGGAGACGGAGCGCGGCCCCCAACGCACCGCGAAAAGAGTCTCCGCCTTCCCGTCGTTGAAAACAATCACGACCTTTGAGTTGTCGTCGATATTTCGAAACGCGACAGTCGACAAAATTGAGTCGCCATTCGATGCACGTCGATACGCGCCGGGCCGGACGAATTTGCTCGCGTGCGCTAACGCGTAGAATTCCACGTTCCGGACATATTTTCCCGTTGTGGAGTCGATCGTGACCACGCCGCGACAATTTCCACAGCCCCCGAGGTGCGGGCCGTGATTCCCGTTTAGCGCGAGGTTCCAGAGGAGAACCCCGCGCGCCCAGTTCCGCATCGCGCCAATGATCAGCGTTTTGACAAACCACTTGAGATTAGCGGCGAAGGCGGGACTCCACTCTCCCCCTGAACATTCCGTGAAATAGGTGTCCTGGTCGGGGTGCGCGTCGTGTACCGCCGACTGAGCCGTGACGTTGCCCGTATAGCAGTGCCACGCAACACCCACTATGTATTGTCGCGCGCGCGAGTCAGCGAGAACGTCGAGCGGTTGTTTAGGAAGGTCCCAGTTGTGATCCCAATCCCAGACCAAGGTCTTGAGCCCTGCGCGCGAGAACGCTGGCCCGAGGTGATCTCCGACGATCTGTGCTCTCGCGGCGGGATCGAGACGATGCCCGGATAATTGGTCGATTCAAAGTTGGGCTCGTTCTGCAAGGTGATCGCGTGAACTGGCACCCCCTCCGTTTCGTATGCCCGCACAAACTTCACGAAATAATTTGCGAATGAGTCGTAGTACCTGGGCAAAAGGGTTCCTGTAATCAGGCTGCCTGATGTTTTCATCCAACCTGGCGGGCTCACGGACTGGCCATTACGTCGAGCTGCGGATTGATCGCCAGAGCTCGGCGCAACAAGGGAAGCTTTTCTTGGCGGTCCGGTTCGATCGAGAAGTGTTGGAGCGCGGAATCAACTAGGGTAGCCGGCATGTCGTCGTAGCTGTAATGCCGCAGAGAGAAATCCGATGCGCCCATCGGCACCCGGATGAAGCTCAGCCCGATTCCGTTGGCGCGGCGGAAGAGCTCCTGGAGGAGCGTCTCACGATCCGACGCCGACATCCTGTTCTGGTTGAGATAAGCCGACGCGTCGGTCATCGCGGCACCGAAGCCGATCACCTGCTGATACTTCTTCGTCGGGTCGACCGCAATTACTGGGATTTGCGACGAAAGATGCACATCGTAAAGCGCAGCAATGTCGGGCTCCCGAAAAAGCAGCTTTTGCTGGTCGGCTGTGGTCACCCACACCTGTACCGGCCTGGCAGCTTCCGTTCTGGCGGGGACCGCTACTCCAGTAGTCCTCGGCTGCCGACTACATCCAGCGATGGCAGTGAATAACGCAACGCCCAAAACCCGCCGGATCATATTACCCGATTCGTTCCCCACTTATCGCATCGAAGAAGTGCGCTTTCTCGAGATTGAAGGCGAGCACGATCTTTGAGCCTAGCGGTGGCAGCGACTGCGGAGAGACGCGGGCAGTGATGTCGTGCCGGCCGGCGCGTGCGTAAATGAAGGTCTCGTTTCCGAGCGACTCCACTAGATCGAGTCGGGCCGTCGCGGTCGCGGGGCCAGCGCGCGGGCCTGCGACCACTGAAACATCTTCGGGACGGATGCCCATTGTAATCGCCCGCCCTCTCGCTGAGCCAAGTGGCGCGGAAACGCGCGACGGAAGATTGATTTCCCATTCGCCCCCTTCGGCGACAAAGCGCGACGGCCCTCCGCCCTCGACCGTGCCGTTCGCAAAATTCATCGCTGGATTGCCGATGAATCCCGCCACGAATCTGTTCTTCGGTTTCTCGTACAGGTTGAGCGGAGTGTCGATCTGCATTACGTGGCCCTTGTCCATTACGACGATTCTATCACCGAGGGTCATCGCCTCAACCTGATCGTGGGTGACATAGATCATCGTCACCTTGAGCTCTTGATGCAGGCGCGCGATCTCGCGTCGCATCGACACCCGCATCTGAGCATCGAGATTCGAGAGCGGCTCGTCGAATAGGAAAACCTGTGGCTGGCGCACGATCGCTCTGCCGAGTGCGACGCGCTGGCGCTGGCCGCCGGATAGCTGACGCGGCTTCCGATCTAGGTAGTCGTCGAGACCGAGGGTCGTCGCTGCTATCCGCACCCGATCGTTAATATCGGCGGGCGACATATTCCTCAGCTTGAGTGCAAAGCCGAGGTTCTCGCGCACCGACATGTGCGGGTAGAGGGCGTAGTTCTGGAACACCATCGCGATGTCGCGGGCCTTGGGCGGCACGTCGTTCACGATGCGGTCGCCGATCTTGACGGTCCCGGCGCTGATCGCCTCTAATCCGGCGATCATCCGCAACGTGGTGCTTTTCCCGCATCCCGAGGGACCGACGAGGACGACGAACTCGCCATCTTTGACATCGAGATCCACGCGATCGACCGCTACCTGCTGCGCACCGTCATTGTAGATTTTACGCACGCCATTGAGCGTTACTCGCGCCATTCTTTCGCCCTCGTATTCCCTTCCGTCCGCGCTCTTACTGAATGAGTGATTCCTACCGGTTCCCGGATGACTTTCTCTGGGGGACAGCGACTTCCGCGTATCAAATCGAAGGATCTCCCACCGCCGACGGCGCCGGACGCAGCATCTGGCACCGCTTCTCGCACACTCCGGGCAATACCTGGCTCGATCAAACGGGTGACGTCGCCTGCGACCACTACCGGCGCTACAAGGACGACGTCGGGATCATGGCGGAACTGGGGACGAACGCCTATCGCTTCAGCATCGCGTGGGCGCGCGTCTTTCCGGAGGGCACGGGAACCGTCAACAAGAGGGGCCTCGACTTCTATTCGAAGCTCGTCGACGAGCTTCTGAATCGTGGAATCAAGCCCAACGTCACGCTCTACCATTGGGATCTCCCTGAAGCGCTCGACGACCGTGGCGGCTGGCTCAATCGCGACATCGCCGATTGGTTTTCCGATTACGCGGTGACGATGTGGGAGGCGCTCGGCGATCGGGTCGAGATGTGGTCCACGCTTAACGAGCCGTGGGTGGTCACCGACGGTGGATATCTCTCCGGCGTGCTCGCCCCCGGTCATTCCAATCTCTTCGAGGCCCCGATTGCCGCACACAATCTTCTCCGCTCGCACGGCATGGCGGTCGAAAGATTTCGCTCTACCAAGGCGGCGAAGACAGGGAAGATCGGAATTACGGTCAATCTCGAGCCCAAATATCCGGCATCTCAGGCGCCGGAGGATCTTGATGCGCTGCGGCGCGCCGATGCGTACATGAATCGCCAGTATTTGGACCCAGTTTGCCTTGGCCACTACCCGAAAGAGATGGAGGAGATCTTCGGGGAGGCGTGGCCGAAGTGGTCCGATGACGACATGCGGCTGATCAAGCAGCCGATCGATTTTCTGGGTATCAATTACTATACGCGCCGAGTCGAGCGGTATCATCCGGACCATCTGCCGCTCAGAACCAAGCACGTGCCGCAGCCCGACCACATCGAGACCGAGACACACTGGGAGGTCTTCCCCGAGGCGTTGACGAAGGTACTGGTCTGGGTAAGTGGGCGGTATGGGAAGCTGCCAATCTACATCACGGAGAACGGCGCGGCGTTTTATGATCCTCCGCACACGATCGACGGCCGCATCGATGATCCCCTTCGCGTCGAATACTACCGTCAGCACTTGCGTGCCGCGCACGAAGCGATGCGCAAAGGCGTCGACTTGCGCGGCTATTATGCGTGGTCGCTGCTCGATAACTACGAGTGGGCGCTCGGGTACTCCAAGCGCTTCGGTATCGTGCACGTTGACTACTCGACGCAGCAGCGCACGATCAAGTCGTCCGGCCGCTACTACGCTTCCGTGATCAGTTCGAAGGGCGCGACGCTCGCCAAGTAACACGTCACGTGTAAAATCATATCTGAATGCTGTCAGTGAGGACCTCCTCTTCTGGCTCGCGCTAGCTGGTGGGAAGCGCGCAGATCACAGGACGGTCGAGATTCACTCAGCATTATCTCGCGTAGTGGATCGTGACTACTGCCGGAAGTTTGCGGACTCTGACTTCGGCGCCCCGAATAGGCGCTGGCACTCCGTCCACTGACGCAGACAATATCGGCTGATCGAGCGGGCTGTACACGACGATCCCGCCGGGTGGCATCCGGATGCCGGCACGGAGATTGACCGTCACCGCTTTGCCGATCGCGTGCATGTCGAAATTCAGCGGCCCGTACTCCGTGCTCAGGTTCGATACCCGTATTCCAGGATCCTCTTTCACCCACGCATCGCGGACGCCAGCGCCAACAACTAGGCTGCTGTCACTCTCGCGCTCGTAGGCGAGCATGTCCAAGAAGCTCCTGATGTAATCGCTGCCCACCCAGGTGTGTGGCATGTCACCGATAAACTTTGGGGTCTTCGGGTCGCGATATACCACCTCCGCCCATTGGTGCCATGCGGCGGGTCGCTGGCCCTGAAAGAAGAAATCCAAGAGGTCATGCGCCCTGGTTCTTTGACCCAGTTGCACGTGAACGCCCACGGTGCGCAGCTCGTACGGTGTATAAGCGTCCCACGGTTTCACGCCGAGGGCGCGCTGGCGAGCGTCCTGGAAGTATTTGTCGAACGTGCGCGTCAGCAGCGGACCGGGAAGACGTCCCGCTTCCCCGCCCGGACTCACCGCGATCGTCGTCGAAGTCGCGTCGAAATCCGCCAACTCCACCGAGCCCGGGATGTAGTCGATCTTGCGCTGAATCACCTCCTGACGGATCGATTCGAACAGATTCGCCCGGAAGCTGTTCCGGATCTGGGCGAACTGGGCAGCCTCCGGCTTGTCCAGCTCCTTGGCGATGAACGCCGCGTCCTTGAAGCCCCTCAGCGCAAAGAAATCGTCCCAGTACGAATGCATCGGTTTTGCGCTATAGCCTTCGTGGCTTATGGACTGCGGCAATAAACCGTAGAAGGGCTTGTTAGCGCCGACGGTATACTGCGCCGTCATCCTTTCGTGCCGAAGGGAATCCATGTATGCCACAGCCTTAGCGACGTGCGGCCACATTTTCTCCAGTTCGGCCTTGTCCCCGGTGTGCCGATAATACTCCGCCACCAGATAGATAAACTCCCCGTTGCTGTCGTTTTCGGGCACTGGTGTCGCGCCGTGCTCGTCGACGCAGCACGGCACCTTGCCATTGCCGTACTGATACGGAGCGTACCAGTTGATGAAATCCTTCACCTCTTTGTCGTGGCCGAGCCGTAGGAGCGCGGTCGATGTGAGCGAACCGTCGCGGATCCACGAGCGCGAGTAGCTGCGAGAGCCTGGCTGGATCGCCGCGCCGTCGCGATTGATGAGAATATCAGCCAGCTGCGCGCGCATCGTCAGAGTGTATCGCGCCGCTGATGGTGGAAGCGTGACGCTCACCGGTCCCATTTTCTCACGCCACTCGGCCGCAGTCTTCCCGAGCTGAGACGAGACCGCGCGTTCTCCCTGTCCAGGGAGGAGCGTTATGCCGGAAGCAGTCGCTGCGGACGGCTCCGGAACCGCGCCTGGCCGCGCGACTACTCGCGTCGGCGGAGCGACATATCCGCTTCGCTCCGCGGAGAGCAGCTGCGGGAGATTTAAATCTCCGCCGTGCAGTGGCACCGCAATGTCGATCGGACTCGACGTCGCGTGCGGGCCGAGCTCGAGTTGATATGCGAAGGCAGCGGAGGCGTGACCGGTGGGATCAGAGACCGAGACCGAAGTCGGGAGCTTTCCCGTCCGCAGCCAGTCGACGACGTTGCCTTCGTCAAAGGTGACCGCACCAAATCCGCTGGCCGACGCGAGAGATCGCACGAACTTGTTGCCCGTGACCCGAATGGACGAGCCATTCAGCGCGATCGAGTCGACGCGAGCAACGCCGCCCGGTAGGTTCAGGAACTGCCAGGGCGGATTCACTTGGAGCGGTCTGAGCGCCAGGAAGAGCGTCAGCTTTTTGTAGCTCCTCGAGTTGTTGGCGATCCGATATCGCGCGTAGAGCACCGATGAATCGACGGGACCGGCGGCGAAGGCGCTGATCGTGAGATCGAGATCGTTCGTGCTCCAGACCACTTGCGGGAGCGGGAGCGCCTCCGGATTCGCCGCGACCGAGGTCGTCACGTCGTTCCAGGTCAGAAGCTTGCCTCCGGTGAACAGGAATGGCTCGATCGAGAACTGTCCACGACCCACCTCGATCATCCCCTCCTCATTGATCAAGGCCTCGGCGCTGTCGCGGTCGACGCCGATGACGGTCCAGTACGATTGCTCATTGGAGAGATAGCGCGGGTAGCTTCCGCGCAACGCATCTCTAGCGAGCGCGAAGAACAGGTCGTTCTCGGTGGCAGCCCAGTCGAGCGGCTTGACGCTCAAGTCGCGAATGCCATAGCCGCTCTTGCCCTCTGGTACCTTGAGTATGACACGGACGAAGCGCGCATCGCTTTCCGGCATGTAGAGGTAGTCACGGAAAAGCGGAGACAGTGCGATGGCAGTCTTGCTCAACGCCGCGCCGGTTTGAGCATAGGGGGAGGCCGCCGTTCTGTTAACCCTGTAGAGAGACTCCCAGCTCAAAGCGTCTTTCGACGCTTGGACTTCGTAGGAATTCGCGCGTCGCCCCGGCTCCCACGCGATCACCATTCCGCCGAATTCCCGACGCTTCAGGAAATCAATGTTGATCGTGTCGGCGGTTGAGGTAACGCTCCCCCCGGTCGCTCCGGAGGTGCCTCCGCTTGCCCGTGCTGGTCCGCTGCGCCAGGATGTCGTCAGACTGGTATCGATCAATCGATTCACATCGTACCCCTGCGCCTGCGATGACGCGGTTACACGCGGGGTCCAGGTGTACGGCGTCGTCGGATCGAGTGGTGTAACCGCCAGATCGTCGAGCCAGATGCTCCCTTTCCCGCCCGAGCCGGCCGTTATCGCGAACTCGATTGCAGCGATGCGCCTGAGCTCTTTGTCGTTAGTCGGACCCCACGCAAAGGAGATCTGGCGCTTTTTGCGCGTGATGGTCCTCCAATCCTTCGGGAAAACGAAGTTTGGAGTGTTGGACCACCAAACGTTCGAGCCGGTCGAGTCTATCAGCTTGAATTCGAGGGTATTGGTGGGTGCGTCTCCCTTGATGGCGAAGGAAAACTCGTAGTTCGGCGGCAGCGTCAAGTTGAGCGGTCGATGGATGACGGCGTAACCACCGTGTCCGTGAAAGTCGAAATCCACGCGCATCGCCTTGCCGTGAGCACCGTTCGGGTCGGAGTGGACGCTGAGCTCGACCCCATCCGCTGGCGTCGCCGTCCATTGGGTCACGGAATCGAACGCATCAAGTACTATAGTAGGCACGGTTGTTTGCGCGGGTGAGAGACCCGGCGCAACCGCGGGAACGGGCGTAGGAGCGGGCGGATTTGATGGAGGAGACTTGGGCACCGGTGTTTGTGCCGGTGTCTGGAATGCAACAATGCCGCTCAGAATCAGGAGAATCGAGCTACGAGGCATCACGAGTTTCCGCCCGGGTATTCATCCTTTCACACTCCCGGCCATCACGCCCTGGATGTAATAACGCTGCAAGAATAGAAATACCGCCAGCACCGGAATGACCGTGAGCACCGATCCCGCCATCATCAGCTCAGTGTCCATCACGTGCTCGCCCGAGAGATTGGCCAGCGCCACTGGCAGCGTGTAGTGTGCCTCATCGCTCAACACTATCAAGGGCCACATGAAGTCATTCCAGGTCGCTAGAAAGGTCCAGATCGCGAGCGTCGCCAGAATGGGCAGAATCCCTGGCACCACGACCGACCAGTAAATCCTTAACTCGGAGGCGCCGTCGATGCGAGCGGCGTCGAGCATATCGTCCGGGATCGACAGCGCGTACTGCCGGATTAGAAAAATCCCGAAGATGCTTGCCATCCCCGGGATAATGACGCCCCAGTAGGTGTTGATGAGATGGAGATTCTTCATCAACAGGAAAAGTGGCAGCATCGCCACCTGCACCGGCAGCACCAGTCCGAGCGACAGAATGCGGAATGCGCGGTCGCGCCCGCGGAATCTGAGCTTGGCGAAGGCATAGCCGGCGAGCGAATTGATTACGAGCGACACCGCAGTCACGACGACCGCGATCAGCGCGCTGTTGACCAGGTAGCGGCCGAGGTTCAACCGAGTGAACAGCTCACGATAATGAAGTAAGGTGATGCGGCTTGGGATCAGATGCGGCGGATACGTGCTCGCTTCTCCGGTCGGCATGAATGACGCCGACAGCATCCAAAGCATCGGCAGGAGTGCGATCAACGCGCCGATGATAAGGAGAGCGTAGAGAATCACTTGTGAAATGCGCCGCCGAGTTAACGCCGAGTCGACGCGCGCGCGACCACCTGCAGGCCCCGCGACCGCCATCGGCCGCGAGTCTTCGGTTGCCCGCCCTTCGATGCCCGCCAACCCCGGATCGGAACGCGCCATCTACGTGTGGTCCCTCTGCAGCCGGAACTGGATCAGCGTCGCGATCAGGATAACCACGAAGAGCACGAACGCGATTGACGCGGCGTATCCCATGCGCCACCATCGGAACCCTTCCTCGTACATCATCAGCACGACGCTGGTGGTCGCGCGGAGCGGCCCACCTTGCGTCATCACGTACGGCTCCGAGAAGAGCTGGAAGTAGCCGATCATGGTGATGACGCTGACGAACAGGAGGGTGGGGCCTAGCAGGGGCAGTGTCACAGCGAAGAACCGTCTAACGGGGCCAGCGCCGTCTATTTCCGCTGCGTCATACAGATCCTGGGGGATTGCCTGCAGTCCCGCGATGAAAATCAGCATGTTGTAGCCGAAGTTTTTCCAGACCGACATCAGAATGATGGCCGGCATCGCCCAGCGGGGATTTCCGAGCCAGTCGATCGGCGGGACCCCGACGTGCGCGAGAATGTAGTTGAGGACTCCATAACGTGTGTGGTACAGATAGCGCCACACTATCGCGACGGCGACTAGAGTCGTCACGAAGGGGGTAAAGTAGATCGTGCGGAAGAGGCTCTTGAACCGCACAAGTTTTGCGTTCAACAGAAGGGCCGCGGCGAGTGACACGGCGATCGTGAGCGGTCCACCGACGAGCGCGAAGTAGAACGTATTCCTTAGCGCCTGCCAGAACTCCGGACTGTGAAAGAGCTTCGAGTAATTCGCCATCCCGACGAAGCGCGTCGTAGGCGGATTGGCGATCGCGTAAATGTCGAAGTCGGTGACGCTCAAGACGAGCGACGCCAGCACTGGAAGAAAGAAGAAGACGAAGATCAAGATCAACGCTGGTGCCAGAAAGAACCAAGCTGCTCTCCCAACGTCGGAGGGGGTGTGCGCGCCTGGATCCCGCGACCATCCGAAGTGCTTCTTGGGCGGTCTGACCATCACAGGCAGCGGCTCCGAAAGCAACTCCCCCGATGCCGCACCGTCCGGCGGAATGGTGGCGCTCAAATATCCTCCGAACAGTCAGGGCTCAGTTGACCGCGGACAGTTTCTGTGAACGCGAGGAGCACACAACTGGCGGCGCTCATTTGGCCTTCGACTTAGCCAACAGGTACCTCCTCTTTTCGAGCATCGCGTTAACATCCTGATCGAGCGACGACAACGTCTGATCGACAGTAGTGGCCTTCCGAATCGCCTGCTCCCCGTGCTCATAGATGGTCGTGGCAATCTCTTCCCACTCCGGAACCTGGGGCAAAGGTACCACCCGCTCGAGCTGGTCGCGGAACGCCTTGGTGTAGGTGTTGTCCGCAAGCGCCGTATCCTGCCACGCTGTCTTCCTCGGCGGTAGATCGCCCGTGAGCTTGTAGAATTGTAGCTCCACCTGCGGGCGGGAGAGATACTCCATCAATAGCCATGCTTCCTTCTTGTGCTGGGACGCTGCGAAGAGCGAGAGGCTCGATCCGCCCGCCATCGACACTCCCGGTCCGTTGAGGCCGGGCATCGCCGCCGTCATCCACTTTTTCTGAATGGTCGAATCGAGGCGGTTCTTGAACTCGCCGATGTACCAAGGACCCGAGATGTACATCGCGATGTTCCCACGCTCGAATTCCTGAAAGAGGTTGGAGACCTGGGAACTCGAGACGGGTGATGCGAATCCCTGCCGGTAGAAACTGAGATAGAAATCAAACCCTTTTCTGAATGGTCCCTGCTCGAACGCGCCGTAGCGACCGCCGTCGCGCAGAATTGGCGAACCCGTTTCCAACGCGAAGTTCACCGGCTGGGGCCACTCGTTTGTTGGCATTAGCATCGGATATTGTTTATCCGTCATACGCGATTTGATCTTTTTCATCGCCGCCGTCCAATCGGCCCATGTCCTCGGGAATTCCTTATAGCCCGCTTTGGCGAGGAGGTCGGAGCGGTAGAAGATCAGTCGCGTATCGACATACCATGGAATGCCGTACGTTTTGGCGTTGACGACGTTGGTCTTCCAAATCCCCGGAAAGAAATCGTCGCGCCTGATTTCTTTGGAGCGGGTGGCGAAGCTGTCGAGAGGCGCCAGCGAATTGAGCGCGACGAATTCGGGCACCCACGTATTGCCGAGCATCGCGATATCGGGCGTGGCGTCGCCGACGTAGGCGGTGAGGAGCTTCTCGTGCGCGGCGGTCCACGGAATCTGCTGAACTTCGACGTGGATGTCGGGATGCTCCTTCTCGAATCCAGGTGTGAGCTGCGAGAGAACTTCTCCCTCGCGTCCCATAGCCCAGATGCGGAGCGTGGTCTTGCTGCCGGCTGAGGCGCTTGAGCACGAGGCGGCGGCGATCGCGAGAACAAAAACCGCAGCGCGCGCGAGCGATGTTTTTACTGGACGCGAAGGGTCACGTCCCATATGCTGAAGGTGTCTCAATTCCGAGGTTCGCATGCCCCTCTCCGGTCAGAAAGCTCTTCTTGCCCTACCCGTCGCGACCGTCCCCGCGCAGTTCGATCTTGTGAACATCAATGGACGTCCGATACCGACCTACTTCGCACCCACGCCGGGACTTACTCCGAATATTCTTTGGGCAAGCCTGTCCCTCTACGAGGCAGGCAAGGCACTGATGACAGAGCATCGCCAGGAAGTTGACGGTACCGAAACAACAAGGACAGCTAACCTCGTCTACAGAATCAGTGGCAACCAGCTAGTGCTTAGCTGCGTCCAGGCTCCTGTGATTGGTGCTTCGATTGACCTGTTATGCCGTAGCCATACCGGCACGATTTCCGCCAACTCCCTGACTCTCATCTTTGTCCCGGGGCCGGGCTCAGTCGTCTACAATTATAGACCGGCGCCAACTCTGTAAGCGACAGGAGCCTTGCCGGTTTCAAACGACAACTCGGGTCAATTCCCGAGCCACCCGCCGGTGAAGCCGGCCTTTTTCAGCCCCGACACGATATACGGATTCTTTCGCATCGTCTTCCAAATAAGATCACTGCGATAGTTCTCGATCATCGCGATGATCGGCCCTTGATCGATTCCGAGATAGTCGGTATCGAACCAGCCCACTCCGGGCACGACATGGCCGTGGTGTGGAGTGATCGGAAGCTGAAACGTCGGATTGTAGGAATCGACGAAACCATAGTTCGTAAAGAGATTGTCTCCGTATTTCTCGCGTATGGCCACCAACGCGGGGATGGCTAGCTCCGGCGCGAACGGAACCGATCCCCCAGGAGCGCCCGCGGCGACGGTGCCGTCATCCATCACGTAGTCGGCGGCCGCGCCCCGCGCGGTGTATGTGTGGAACTGTCTGGTCCTGCCGTCGATGACTACGGTGGTGTCGTGCGGGCCATCGTCCGCCGTGAGTCCCCAGACGTTCGCTCCGTAATCGCGCCACTGACCGGGATTGTCGATCGCGTAGGACCGCTGCGAGGCGGTCGCTCGCCTGGAGTTCTCGAAGTAATCGATCCCCTTGCCGCGCATGTAGGCATCCTGTATTCCGCGGAAGTCTATCCAGACATGCGAGTACTGGTGCCCGAACAGCGACGGAAAATTGACAAGCGGCTGCCCATAGAAGGGCAGCCATACGTACGCTTTGGTCCACTCCGTCCAGCCTGCGGGATCGATTGGGTGCGTTGGCGAGCCGAGCGCGAGGATGTAGACGATCATGCCCTCATCGTACCCCTTCCAGTCCGAGTTTATGAAACCGGATTCTGGGTGCCAACCCATGCTGACTAGGGGTGGGTGATTCAGCGCCCACGCCCAATCGGCGCGGAGGTAGATCGAGTCGGCATAGGCGCGGATGGCGTTTTCCGTTGGATTTGCTGAGGTGAAGTAAGACTGGCAAAAAAGAACGCCCCCGAGTAGCAACGACGTATCTATGGTAGAGAGCTCGACCTGCCCGAAGCGATAGCCCGTTTGCATGTCGAGGAAGTGGTAGAAGAATCCCTTGTACCCGGTGATGTTGGTCGTCTGCGGACCCTGTGGCGCGTTGTATAGGAAGCGCAGAGTGTTGAGAGTCCGCTGCGCTGCATCGCCACGCCCGACATAGCCGCGCTCGACACCGATCGGGTAGGCCGTGAGCGCGAATCCGACCGCCGCGATGCTTGAGAAACTCTGTGTAGGCCAGCGGTCGGGCGTGAGTCCGTTGTTGGTGTTGGTCTGGTCCCAGAACCAGTTGAAGGTGCGGTGCTCTAACGTGTCGAGAAAAGCAGTCTGCCGCGCAGTGAGCGCTGATGGCGGAAGCGGGCCGGCAATTTCAGTGATCGATGTCGCGCTGGTGCACGCTGATGCGATGTAGACAATGGCAACGGCAAACCGACGAAGCATTCGCCTGTGATCAGGCATAGGATTCCCTTGGAGTTTTGTCCCGCTCGTTCGGAATGATGGGGTTGCCATTGTTCATTCCCTCTGCAACCCCGATTCCAAACTCTATGAGCGAAAACCGACGTTGGCTGCGTCCTCGCAACCAACGCCGGTCTCATCCGCGGCCAACTCGATCGCCTCTGTGTCAGGCGGATCGAATCGGGTTAGAAGTTGAGCTCCGCACCAACCTGGTAGCGGCGGGCATCGGTAACGAGACAGCTTGGATCTCCATATGTTTTGTCGTTCCGATTGCCAGTATTGTAGCAGCCCCAGTTGTTGTGATTTGTCGCATTGAAAATGTCGAATGTGAATCCAACCGCGGTTGGAGTCCGTCCGAAGCTCGGGAAATCTTTGCGAAAACGGATATCGATGTTTTGATATGGGAACGTACCCGGTACCGTAAATCCGCCGCGCTCGAACTGATTCCCCGTCGTACCATACCCGCAGAATCGGCCGGGGCACCCAACATCCTGCCGGTACTTGCCGCCGAGTGTCGCCAGTCCGGAGAACTGAATGCCGAACAAATACGGAAGGTCGGTGATCCAGTTCGCGACTATGCGCTGTTTTTCATCATTGGCGGCATGTTTCGGAATACTTAGAGCATTCGGGAAATCGAATTCATCAAGCAGTCCATCCGCGCCCTGTAAGGAGCGCGTCGCATAGCTGTACGCGAGGCCCGCACCCCATCCGATTGAGTTCAGATCGAGCCGGCGATACGGCCGGTCGAGCTGGACTTGGATGGCGTTGTACCAGGTCTTTTTGTCATTAGTCATGTAGATGAAATTGCTGAACCCATGAGGGGCAAGATTGAAACTGACACAGCATCCGCCAGTCGACGTCAGACCGAACTGCGCCCAGTTGAGTGCGGTTTGGTCCTCACCGATAACGTTGGCGTATGTCACCGTCGCTGCAAAATCGCCGAACAGTTGACGCACTCCCAAGCTCGCTTGCTTCGACCGCGGTACTTTGGCCTGGTTGTCGATGAACCATGCCTCCGGCAGACCTGTCGTCTTCACAAGCGCATCCAGCTGCGCCTTGCTCGCAGTGAGGTAGGAATTGTTCCACGCAACATACCCCGGAGCCGGTGTCGTTCCTGGTGGAGCAAACCGAATCGTATACGTGGGGTGACTCAGCTTCTGAGTCTCGTCGACCGAATACAGGTCGTACTGAATGCGATCGTAGTACAAACCCCAGCCGCCAAAGATCGTCGTTTTCTCGGCCTTGTCGATCGAGTACGAGAAGCCAAACCGCGGCTGAATTGCGCCCTTGAAAGGCTTTCGCTCTGTGCCCGTGCTCACATAGCGGCTCAGATCGAGCGGATGTATGAGTTGGCTGTTGTAGCGAGTCAGAGTGTCGACGACGTTCTGGGGAGTCACGTAGTCGTTGTTGAGCATGTGCGACTCATAATCCCAACGAACGCCGAGATTTAACATGAGGCGCTGGACCGGGCTCCAGTCGTCCTGAAGGTAGAGTCCTACCTGCTTGTTGTCCGCGTTCAGGCGCGGATTGCCACTTGCGTAGACGAGCTGATAGGGACTGACAAAGTTGTAAACCGTGGGCGTGCCGCAGGTCGGGTAGCAATCTATCTGGTTGATGTAGGAGAACTGCGGCGTGCCGTTGTTGTCCTTGAACACATCGTATTTCACGAAATCGAGACTCGCGCCGGTTTTGACGACGTGATCGCCCGCCAGCTTGAAGCCGGAGTAGGTGAGGTCGTCTCTCAAGCCAAGTCGCCTCTGAATGAAATCCTGGGTGCTCAGATTGCCACCGATGACCGCCGAACCACCGGGATACTGATAAACGCGCTGGGGCAGGCCGGGAATGTTGGGGGCGGGATTCCGACGGAAATTGGAGTAATCAGCCTTCGCTTCGTTGAACCACGGTCCGACAAAATAGTTGTATTTCAGCTGTCCGACGGTTACGGCCTGGTGATAATTGACCGCTTCCTGGAAAGCTTGACCACCGCCGAAGTCACGAATATCGGACTCACCACGGTAGTTGAAGCTCAAATCCGCCGACGATCTATCATTGATCGCGTCATCAATCTTTCCGAACCACAAGTTCTCGCGGAACGGAGACTGGAAATTACCGTTGTATTGGCCGAGGCCAACGGTATCCAGGGCCGGGTAGGTACCAGCCGCCGGAAGCCCCGTGAAGCCCACGCGATTCGCGCGGTTTTGGATGTTTCCCTCGTATGACCCGAAGATATGGATCTTGTCCTTCACGATCGGCCCGCCGATGCTGAGCGCGCTCAGCGTGCGAGTGTAGTCGGGCTTCTTGAACGGGGTGCCGGCTGCCGCGGCGGCAGCCTTGTCAGCACGCTGAAGAGTATCGAGCGAGATCATGCCCGCGTTCTGGTATCCGATGAGCGCATTACCGCTCCAGGTATTGCCACCTGACTTGGTCGTAGCGATGATGACAGCGCTCGAGGCCTTCTGATATTCCGCCTTGAAGTTCTGGGCGATGATTCGGTATTCCTGAACGGCGTTGCGCGCGAACGGGTTTCCGCGACTCGCGTCCTGGCCAGCGATGCCGCCAGCGGTCAGGTCATTTTTGAAGCTCGTGCCGTCAATGAAGAGATTGACCGAGCTAGGACTCTGGCCGTCCGCGGAGACGGTCTTGAACGTCGTACTGTTGGTGCGATCCTCGGTAACGATGACGCCCGGCGAAAGTGCCGCGAGGTCGAGGAAGTTACGAGTAGACGTGGGCAGTTTTGCGATCTGAGCCTGCGTCACGTTGGTCGAGACTTCAGAGGACTTCGTCTCCAACCCCGTGCTTGCCGTGACGATCTGCGTCGCCAGTTGCGCAGCCTGTTGAGCTAGCGCGAAATCCTGGACCTGCGTCGTACCGATCTGCACTACGACGGTGCGCGTTTGTGGTGTATTTCCTATCCGGCGCACTGAGATCTGATACGTTCCGGGCACCAGGCCGGCGAGCGTGTAAAACCCATCATCTCCGGATTGCGTCCCGCGCGAGACGCCGTTGTTGGTATTGGTCGCGACGATTTGAGCGCTTCCGATCGGCGCTCCGCCTGTTCCGCTGATCGTGCCGCGCACCGTTCCCGTGGAGTTCTGCGCCAAGAGATTTCCACTCCCGAGGCATAGGAGCCCAATCGTAGCGGCCACTCCTCGACAAAATCGATTGAGATTGATGCTGCTGGTATTCATTTACATCTCCTGTTGTTGTTGTACTGCTGAACATCGTGGTCGACCTTCCTCCGTCAAATTGCAACCAGCTCTCTGTTGAGGGTTTGTGGTGGAGAGCGCTCGGCGGGCTCACCGCCGGTCGAGCGCCGGATTACGAGCTTCGTCGACACCCGCTCCCGACGACGCGCGTGATCGTTCTTGTGCGTGATACCGTGGAGAAGAAGCTCCACTGCCCGCGCACCTAGCTCGCAGATGGGAACGTGAACTGACGAGAGCGGCGGATCCATGTATCGCGCCAGCGGAATGTCGTCGAAGCCAGCGACAGCAATATCGTTGGGGACGCGCACGCCTGACTCGCGCAGCGCGCTCAGAGCGCCGATTGCCATCGCGTCGTTCGCCGCAAATATCGCCGTCGGACGATTGCGCATTGCCAATAGCTCGAGTGCTGCGGCGTAGCCGGCGGCTTCAGTGAAATCGCCCTCCGGCTCTAGCGCTGCTTCGGGTACAATGCCAGCGTCGCGGAGCGCCAGCCGATAACCGCGCAGCCGCTCCGTCGCGTCGTAGTTGCGGCACGAGCCCTTGATAATCGCAATTCGTCGATGCCCGAGCTTCACCAGATGCGTCACCATATCCCGGGCGCCACGACAGTTCTGGATGGTCAGCGAGTCCATCCCCTTGCCCTTCGACACCGAGCACAGCAACACCACAGGTATCGTGCTGGGGAGATTGAGCAGAGAGTCCGCGTCCAGATCGGGCGACAGCACGACCACTCCGTCCACCCGCCCACGCATGGCCCGCATTGCGGTCTCGATTTCGTGCTTGTCGGCATAGGTGCGGGAGATCAAGAGATGGAATCCGTGATGCTGAGCCGTGTTGTCCATGCCGCGAATGATTTCTGAAAAGAATTCGCCATACAAATCGGGGAGGAGGACACCGAGGGTTTCGGTCTTGCTTGTGATGAGGCTGCGGGCGCCGCCGTGCGGCACGTAACGCATCCTGCCTGCGACTTCACGAATGAGTCGCCCCGTCGCTTCACTCACGGGTCCGCTGCCGTTCAGAACCCTCGAGACAGTCGCAACGGACACGTTTGCTTCACGGGCAACATCCTTGATCGTGACCATTCTCCCCCAAGGGTTTCTGGTCGATCTTCCGGTCGAACGTAACAAATATGTAATCGTTTACATAGAGGGCGCCAGAGACAAGTTTTTGGCGCCCTTTTTGGGGTCGGTCCCTTCCCTCATCGCCACGTCACGCCGAACTTTGGCGAGTGCAAATTCCGAAAACCGTTCGCTACAGAACACTAGTTCCTCCGTTGGCACTCGTCCTCGCCTCCTGTAAGGAGGCGGCGCCGGCGTTCGGCCCCAACATCGCAGCCGCGCGGCAGAACGCAGAAGAATTTTTCTACTCCGTCGGCTCGCGTTTCACCAACATCCAGCGCGTGCCGAGGATCCTGCGCGCCCGGCAGCAATTCGGACACTACGCGTTGACGCCCTCGGGCGTCTACAACGATACGAGCATCTGGCTCGCGACCGGTCCAGACAGCGCCCGACTGTTTGGGGACGAAGGAGTGTTCTCGGTCGATCACTACGTCGTGACGACCAAGCTCTCGACCGCCCCACCCAATGCGCTCACCGAATCACGGGAGACCGTGCGCCTCCGCAAGTTGAGCGACGACGAGTACGAGTGGTTCACGAACGTTGAAGTCGCGCTGGGGAGAATCCCGGCGAAGAGCATCGCCGATGTTCTGGCGGCCGCTCTCGCGGCAGGCGAAGGCAGATCCCCGGCGGCCATCCGCGCCGATTACAACGCGAGTTTTCCGCGGACCGCCGCGGCTCTCGGAAGATTGTACACGGTCGACACCCTGCGGACAACGCGCGACGGCGAGGGCGCGACCACCTACGACCTCGCCATCAGGCTCACGCCCGACATCCTCAAGGCGACGATGCCACACTACGCGGCTTACGTCGACAAGTATTTCAGCAAAGGCAAGTATCGCATCTCGCTCACCGACAAATCGGGCGCGCACTGGTTCGAAGCTTCGGCGGCCAGCTACTTCATGCACTTCAAGGTGCGAAGCAAGGGCGGGCACTTTGCACCCCTCGAGGGGGCAGTGAGACCGATCCCCGAGGCGCTCACCATCCACCTCGATATGACCATGAAGATTTCGATCTTTACGGTCGGGTGGACGGAGATGGTTGGCGATTTCGACCTCATCAACACGCCGCACGAGCGTGGCTGGGCGATACGCTTCGCAAAGGAGCCGGAGTGGCGCCTGCCGCCGACGGTCGGATACCTGCTCAAGTCCCCGCTCAGGCGCCCCTTCCAAGGTCAGGGAATCCCGGTGTTGGTGTCGATCAGGGATAATCCTGGCTCGCAGTCCATTCTCAACAGAAGAGGAACGCTGGTAGTGCAGGAGAGCGGGATTCTCAGATTCCTCAATCGATTGAGTGGCACCGCGGTCGGAGATTTCTTGGGGCCATCGGAGCGGGAGGCGAACAGATTCAACGCGGATGCGTTCCGCGCGCTCAGGATAGATATCGCCACACTGCTTCAATAAGAGGAAAAAAACTGCACGCGTTCTTAAACCATTTCCTGCCTGCCGGCATCCTTAGCTCGGACTGATTTCAAACTCGAGGAGGCGCCGCGTTGATTCCTGTCCAGATCCGTTTGATTGCAATGCTCGCCGGGACACTGAGCGTCACGACGAGCACAAAATCACGGCCTGAGATCCGATACTTCGTCTCGGTCGACTCGACAAATCCGTCGTCGATAGGGGTGACGATGCAAATCGGCGGGGCCCCGAGATCCGTCCGGTTGGCGATGGCGGTGCACCCGGAATACAACGATCGATTCTGGCGCTACATCCGCGACCTGCGTGTCGATGCCGGCAGCCCCGCAAAACTCGCGGTCGACCGCGAAAATGTCTGGCGACTACTGACGCATTCTGGTTCGGCGAGCATTTCTTATCGCATTGAGCTGCCCGCTGAGGACTGGAGCCTCCGTCGGGCTTGGCATACGGTCATTCGGAGTGACGGTGGCTCGATCAATCCGGTCGACACCTTTCTTTACCTTCCGGATTTTCCGAGCGCGGAGGTCGAGGTTTGGCTCCATGTTCCTGGTCGTGTCGCGTGGGGTATCGCCGCGGCTCACGTTTTCATTCAGAGTGGCCAACTGGTAAAGCCGGGACAACAGGCGCAGCCAGCCTCTCAATCTCCATTTTGGATGGCGCACACCGACGAAACGACGCTTCTGGATAGTCCGATTCTTTACGGGAATATTCTTCGCCTCTGGCACTTCGATATCGACCTTATCCCGCACACAATCGCGTACTGGCCGTCGCCAAACGCCACGCCTTTCGATACCGCTCAGTTCGTCGCCGGAATCAAGAAGGTCGTGACCGAAGCCGTCGCCATCTTCGGCAAGCCTCCCTACCAGAGCTACACCTTCCTCTTGGAAGACGGAGCCTATGGTGCGCTAGAGCATATGAACTCGGTCACCATCGGGATGCCGAGCCGAGACCTCGCCAAAAATCCACGCGCCTACCTGGCCCAGCTCGCGCACGAGTTCTTTCACACTTGGAACCTGGTGCGGCTCTACCCAGAAGGGCGAGGCACCTTGAGCGATCGCGACCCCGACCGCTCGACAGGACTGTGGTGGAGCGAAGGCGTCACGATGTACTACGCCGACGCGCTCCTCGATCGGGCGGGGTTCCCCGAGCGCGGAATGTCGCGCGCGGATCTGGTCGCGGAAGAGCTCGAGTCGTACTACAGGAACCCCGGCAACGCGCTCATCTCGCCTGAGGTCGCGAGCGAGCGAGCAGTCGACACCACGGGAATCAGCGGCGACTACCAGCCCAATTACTATGTTCAGGGCCGCCTTATCGGGACAGCCCTCGACCTCATCATCCGCGACTCGAGCAATGGGCGTCGCGGCCTGGACGATTTGATGCGTGCGCTCTATTCGCGCTACGCAATGAAGCGCGGCTTCAGAACCGACGATGTCGAGCGTGCTGCTTCGGAGGTTTGCGCATGCAACCTGCGGCCCTTCTTCGACGACTACGTGCGCAACCCACGCACGCCCGACTTCGGTCGATATTTCCGCTCCATTGGGTTGCAAGTCACCACCGATACGATTCCGGCCGCTGACAGCGTCGGGACGCGCCTTCCCGACACTCGCGTCTGGGCGTACCCGCCGAGGTTCGGAGGCCGGATGCGGGTAATGATCGCGGATCCGTCAAGCGTCTGGGCCAAAGCCGGGCTCCACACCGGCGACGAGATCGTCTCGTTCAATAGCGCGCCAATCGACTCTGTCGCGGACTTGAGGCTCGCTATCCGCGCCGTCAGACTCGGCGAGGTGGTCCCGGTGTCCATCGTTCGGGGCGGAAAGCCCGCGCTCGTGAGCGTGCGCGTCACCGGCTACGACTGGGTGCGCGTTCGTATTGTCGAGGTCTCAGGCGCCACTCCCCGTCAGCGCGAGCGACGCCGCCTCTGGCTCTCCGCATCGCCGGTAGGCTAGCCTCCTAAGACTGGGGTTGCACGCGCTCGTCCGTGGACGAAAATTCACCCTGCGAAGAGTGGGCACGGCTTGTAGATTCGCGAATGTGAGGAATAACCGTGACCTGATACCCCCCTGCCGAGTCAATCGCGTGCTGCGCGAGACACCTGGGGCCCCGAGATGATGTCATGACGATGACGACGACGGACAATCTCTCAATAGCACGCCGCTACCTCGAAGCGCTGGAAAATGGCGCCGAGGGAGCTGCCCTCGCTGAGTACTTCACCAAGGACGCGGTTCAGGAAGAGTTTCCGAACCGGCTGTCGCCGATCGGACTGCACCGCGACCTCAAGGGGCTTCTCGATGCAGCGAGAAAGGGTAAGAGGACCCTGCGGGCGCAGAAGTACGAAATCCTGAACTCGATCGTTGATGGAGAATCAGTCGCGCTCGAGGTGTTCTGGAGCGGACGTCTCGCGGTCCCCGTTGACACTCTACCCGCAGACTCGGAGATGCGCGCCCACCTGTCGATCTGGCTCGAGTTCAGGGACGGTAAGATCTGCCGGCAGCACAACTACGACTGCTTTGACCCTTGGTGGGTGTAACTTTTAGGCGTTGAGATCACGCGGGGGCGGGCGCCTGCCCGACATCCAGAGGAATAAGCAAGGGAGCTACTGAGACGCAGCTGTAAGCCTACCTGCGAGCGACTCAGAGCCATAATCGGGATAGGGAGTAGAGGAGGATAGCTCCTCTACTTCCCTCCCACACCACCGGACATGCGGGTCCGCATCCGGCGGTTCAGAGTGTTGAGGTTAGCGGATACATAGGCGCGGCACGCTGAGTGAGCGCACGTCTCCTTGCACCGCCGACAAGACTTCACCGCTCCGCTTTTCTCTCGGGGCTTCACCCCTCGCCTCCAGCGGCAGCTCGAACTGAGTGTTCGACATCTGGTGCATGGCCTCGTCGTGATGCACGGTCGTCTCGCTCTCCTCTCTGGCACGGCCCTTCGCACCGGGAGCGGTCTACACTACCCGAAGTCCCTCGCTACTACGCCCTCTGCTGACTTCTCGCTCCGAGAGCGCCGGTTGCTCGACGCCGCGTCGCCCTTTCAGGCATAAAGCGAGATCTCCCCAGGTAAGACTCATCCACTGTCCCTGCACGAGCGCCGGATCTACGCAGCCCGACTCTTGATCGCGAGAGTTTTGCGGTCAGTTGCCCGCTTGCCCTTGTCGGCCACGCCTCGCATCCGGTTCCTGTTCGTCGCCCCGCAGGTCTCGCTACCCGCTTCTTTCAGCGACTCACTCACGCTCATCGCCTTGCGGTTCGCTCGGGTCGTTGCGATCAACTCCCCAAAGGACTTGCACCTCCAAGTGAATGGTCATGCTGGGCACACAACACAAACGCCGCAAACTCTTTCGAGTCTGCGGCGAATTTATTTGGCGGTCGCCCGCCCAATCGTGCCACGCACGCCGTCATTGGAACTCTACGTCCTACCGAGCGGCGGCGGGCAGCTATCTCATTTAAAAAAGCAGTGGAGCTGAGGGGGATCGAACCCCTGACCTCTGCAGTGCGATTGCAGCGCTCTCCCAGCTGAGCTACAGCCCCGCGACGAGCGCGACGGACTGTCCTCAAACCAGTCGGGCTGATCCG